>Ga0302347_1000173_pt1 | contig 124570 bp, 107 predicted proteins | sample PhyWR1_FD_202178 | JGI IMG/M metagenome (GOLD analysis project Ga0302347, IMG submission 202178) | Leaf surface microbial communities from wheat plants in UC Gill Tract Community Farm, Albany, California, United States - DLSL W.R1 (v2)... | ecosystem: Host-associated > Plants > Phyllosphere >... | reverse complement strand
CTTGATCATCTTCACGATTTCCAGCTTGTAGCTGTCATCGAATGTTTTGCGTTTTTTAGTCATGGAGAGTTCCTCAATAGATGTATTTTCCACCTATCGAGGTGTCCGGGGAAATTAGACCACCACATTGCGCAGGCCTGCTTCTGCTTTTAGTCCCCTCTCCCTTTGGGAGTGGGTTAGGGTGAGGGGCTTTTGATCTTCTTCACTGTGCCGGGTATTGCCGATGCAACTCGCCCAACAACCGGTCCTTATCTTCCCACAGCTGGTTGATCCAGCTCTGAAACGCCAATTTGTAGGCCGGGTCCTGGTCGTAGTTTTTACCGATGAACTCCGCCGGGATTTCCAGCTCTTCAAATACCACCACTACGTCCCGCACGTTGCCGCACAGCAAGTCCCAATACCCCGGGCGTCCGCCAGGGTAATGAATCGTTACGTTGACGATGGACTTTAACTGCTCGCCCATCGCATCCAGCACGAAGGCAATGCCGCCGGCTTTAGGTTTGAGCAGGTAGCGGAACGGCGATTGCTGTTCGGCGTGTTTGGCTTCGGTGAAGCGTGTGCCTTCGACGAAGTTGAAAATGCCCACCGGCTGGTTTTTGAACTTGGCGCAGGTTCTGCGCGTGGTCGCCAGGTCGGCGCCTTTCTTTTCCGGGTGTTTGGCCAGGTAGGCCTTGGAGTAGCGTTTCATGAACGGGAAGCCCAACGCCCACCACGCCAGCCCGATTACCGGCACCCAGATCAGCTCTTGCTTGAGGAAGAACTTCAGCGGGCGGATACGTTTGTTGAGCACGTATTGCAGCACCATGATGTCGACCCAGCTCTGGTGGTTGCTGGTCACCAGGTACGAGTGCTCATAGTCCAGCCCTTCGAGGCCCTTGATGTGCCAGCGGGTTTTGCCCAGCAGGTCCATCCAGCGTTTGTTGTTGCCGACCCAGGCTTGGTGAATGTGCCGCATCAACTCGTCGGTCACCCGTTGCGCGGGCTTGAACGGCAGGCACAGCTTAAAGATCGCAACCACAAACAACGGCGTGCAACACACGATGGTGTTGATCGCCAAGAACAATGAAGCAATGACGCCGCGTAACGGCGCAGGCAGGAAATCCAGCATTTACACATCCATAGGTCGGTTGGCGGCTTGAATCGCCGTCAGGGCGATGGTGTACACGATGTCGTCCACTTGCGCACCACGGGGCAGGTCGTTCACCGGTTTGCGCAGGCCTTGCAGCATCGGGCCCAAACTCACGCAATCAGCGCTGCGCTGCACGGCCTTGTGCGTGGTGTTGCCGGTGTTCAGGTCGGGGAAGATAAACACCGTCGCACGGCCGGCCACCTGGCTGTTGGGCGCCAGTTGGCGGGCCACTGTTTCGTTGGCCGCAGCGTCGTATTGCAACGGGCCGTCGATGAGCAGTGCGCGCTGGGCTTCATGGGCGAGGAGGGTCGCTTCACGGACTTTTTCGACTTCTTCACCGCTGGCCGAGTCGCCGCTGGAGTAGCTGATCATGGCCACGCGCGGGGTGATGCCGAACGCTGCGGCAGAGTCAGCGCTTTGCAGGGCAATTTCTGCCAGCTCAGTGGCCGACGGGTGCGGATTCATCACGCAGTCGCCGTACACCAGCACCTGTTCCGGGAACAACATGAAGAACACCGACGACACCAAGGTGCAGCCCGGCGCTGTTTTGATCAGTTGCAGGGCAGGGCGGATGGTGTTGGCAGTGGAGTGGATGACCCCGGAAACCAGCCCGTCGACCTCGTCCAGCGCGAGCATCATGGTGCCGATCACCACCGGGTCTTCCAGTTGTTGCTCGGCCATTGGCGCATTGATGCTTTTGGTTTTGCGCAGGGCCACCATCGGTTCTACATAACGGCCACGAATCACATCCGGGTCGAGAATCTCCAGCCCCGGCGGCAGTTCAAACCCATGGGCCTTGGCCACGGCGTGAACTTCTTCAGGCTTGGCCAGCAGCACGCAACGGGCGATACCGCGGGCCTGGCAAATGGCGGCGGCCTGCACGGTCAAGGGCTCGCTGCCTTCGGGCAAGACGATCCGCTTGTTGGCGTGCTGGGCGCGCTGGATCAATTGATAGCGGAACACCGCAGGCGTGAGGCGCATCTCCCGTGGCGTACCGCAACGCTGGTGCAGCCAGTGCGCGTCGAGGTGGCTGGCGACGAAATCAGTGATGATTTCAGCGCGTTCGCGGTCATCGATCGGGATTTCTTTGTTGAGCTGATTGAGCTGGTTAGCGGTGTCGTACGAGCCGGTGCTCACCGACAGCACGGGCAGCCCGGCTTGCAAGGCCCCACGGCACAGCTCCATCAGGCGCGGGTCAGGCTTGGTGTCGCTGGTTAGTAGCAGACCCGCCAGCGGTACGCCGTTCATGGCGGCCAGGCTGACGGCCAGGATGATGTCATCGCGGTCACCGGGGGTTACCACCAACACGCCGGGTTTGAGCAGTTGCAGCGTGTTCAGCACGGTGCGGGCGCAGAGGATGATCTTGGACATGCGCCGGGTTTCATAATCGCCCGCATTCAGCACCTGCGCGCCGAGCAGCTCGGCCACGTCACGGGTGCGCGGGGCATTGAGTTCGGGCTGGTACGGAATGCAGCCCAATAGCTTGAAGTCGCCGGTCCGCAGTAACGGTGAGTGTTCCTTGAGGCGCGCTGAAAACACTTCCATGCTTTCGTCGGTTTTCACTTTGTTAAGGATCACGCCGAGCACCTTCGTATCTTTCGGCCCGCCGAACAGCTGCGCTTGCAGCTCAACCCGGCCGGAGAGCTCGGTCAAAACTTCGTTTTCCGGGGCCGACACCAGAATCACTTCGGCATCCAGGCTCTTGGCCAAGTGCAAATTGACGCGCGCCGCGTAACTGGCGGTGCGCGTGGGCACCATGCCTTCAACGATCAACACGTCTTTACCCACGGCGGCTTGCTGATAAAGGCTGATGATCTCTTCGAGCAACTCATCGAGCTGGCCGTCACCGAGCATGCGCTCAACGTGGGCCAGGCCCAAGGGCTGAGGCGGCTTGAGGCCGTGGGTACGCGCCACCAGTTCGGTCGAGCGTTCAGGCCCGGTGTCGCCGGGGTGCGGCTGGGCAATGGGCTTGAAAAAGCCGACTTTCAAGCCTGCACGCTCCAGAGTACGGACCAGGCCGAGGCTGATTGAGGTCAGGCCCACACCAAAATCAGTGGGGGCGATAAAGAAAGTTTGCATGCGAGCTTCCTGACGTAGCAGTGCAAGAGCAACACTCGATAAACGAGCCATGTGCTGGAATCAATTGCCAAGGTTAACGCTATCAGCCTCCTGAGCACACCAGCCACAACGAAAGGGCTGGCCTATTTTTTTTGCCCGCTGCTCAGGGTCCAGCACCCAGGGGCGTGACTGCCAGGGCGGTTGATGGCGCTGATGCTGGGTATGGCCACAGGAGAGCACAGCAACCCAGTGCTGCTCTTCATCTTGGCGCCAGCCAATGATTGTTGAGGTTTTCAAAGTTATCCGTTGGTCTTGGTTGTGTTCGCTTTCGTGCGAATGCTTGGTTAAACTTGCGAACTCATTATTATTTTGCAAAAGGTCTCGCCCCATGACGATCGCCGCCAACAAGGCAGTCTCCATCGAATATACCCTGACCAACGACGCTGGTGATGTCATTGACAGTTCTGCTGGCGGCGCTCCGCTGGTTTACCTGCAAGGCGCGGGCAACATCATTCCAGGTCTGGAAAAAGCCCTTGAAGGCAAAAACGTCGGTGATGAGCTGGACGTTTCCGTTGAGCCAGAAGACGCTTACGGCGAATACTCCGCTGAACTGGTCAGCACCCTGAGCAGCAGCATGTTCGAAGGCGTTGACCAACTGGAAGTCGGCATGCAGTTCCACGCTTCCGCGCCGGACGGCCAAATGCAAATCGTGACCATCCGTGATCTGGACGGCGACGACGTAACCGTTGATGGCAACCACCCGTTGGCGGGTCAGCGCCTGAACTTCAAGGTAAAGGTTGTTGCTGTACGTGACGCGAGCGAAGAAGAAGTTGCTCACGGCCACGTGCACGGTGAAGGCGGTCATCAGCACTGATACCGGCTACTTCGCTCACCTGTGAGCGAGTAAAGAAAGGCGCCTGTTGGCGCCTTTTTTTGCGCCTCTAAGTTATGTCATCAGCGCTCTGCATGATTGTTGATTCACGATCGCGCGGCACAGGTCAGGGCGGGTTTATTCAGATAGCGGCAACGGACCTGTCTGGCTTTGGCAGGCGCGCTGCAACTGGTTTTCGAACTGTTCGATAATTTGCGGCCAGCCCTGGCGACAGGCATGGTGGCGCGCATTGAGACGCACGGTGCGCAGGGTTTCCGGCTCTTCCAAGAGCCAGGCAGCAGCGTCGATCCAGGCATATTCATCCCCTGGCATGGCCAGCACGCCGTTGTAGCCATGACGAATATGCTGGCCCGCCGCGGCGGCGTCATAAGCCACAACTCCCAGCCCCGAAGCCAAGGCTTCGAGCACCACATTGCCGAACGTTTCGGTCAGGCTCGGGAACAAAAACACGTCGCCACAGGCATAGTGGCGAGCCAGGTCTTCACCGGATTGAGCGCCACAAAAAAACGCATCCGGCAGCGAGGCTTCCAGTGCGGCCCGTTTGGGCCCGTCACCGACGATGATCAACTTGAAGCGGCGCCGCGGGAAGCGCTCCTGCAAGGCTTCCAGGCAGTGCTTGAGTGCCCCCAGATTCTTCTCGGGTGCCAGGCGACCGACATGCAGCAGGGCAATATCGTCTTCGCCCAATCCCCAACTCTGGCGCAAGGCGCTTTGGCGTTTCGCCGGGCTGAACAGTCGGCTGTCGACCCCGCGCTCCAGTAATTCCAGGCGATCGAAATGCCGGCGCTGCAGTTCAAGCCGCTGGCTGGCGCTGGGCACCAAGGTCAACGCCGAGCGGTTATGGAACCAGCGCAAATATTGGGTCAGCAGCCGGGTAAATACCCCCAGGCCGTAAATGCTGGAGTAGTGCTGGAAGTTGGTATGAAAACCGCTGACCACTGCAATGCCGAGTCGGCGTGCCACGCGCAGCGCACACAACCCAAGCGGGCCTTCGGTGGCGATGTACACCACGTCCGGGCGCTGTACTTGCCAGCGCTTCATCAAGCGCCGGGTGGAGGCCATGCCCCACTGCAGTCCCGGATAACCGGGGATAGACCAGCCCCGGCACAGCATCACCTCATCGTTACTGCGTTGATTGCCATCGCAGGTCTGACGAGGGCGCACCAGCTCCACATGGTGATCGCGAGCGCGCAAGCCATCAAACAAACGCCCAAGGGTGTTGGCCACGCCGTTTATTTCTGGTGGAAACGTTTCGGTGATCAGGGAAATATGCAGGGCAGTTGTCATGGCACCAGTCTCAACGTGATCTGTGTCGGCTACGTGTCAGCCAAATGATGAATTTATGGCGACTGAACCGTAGACAGCGTGGAGACAGCTTAGGTGCTGTACGGCTCTCAGCGTTTTTAATGAAGCGCTGAGAGCCGTGATTTTTAACCCTTCATGGCTTTTTCACGGTCAAGGCTTCCTCGCCGCGCTCACGTACCCAAAAAAGAGTTGCCCCGGCCACAGCGGCAGGCATCATCAGCAGGTTGACCACGGGCACCAGCAGTACCAGATACACCACCCCGCCAAAGCTCAGGCTCTGCCAGCGTTTCTGGCGCAGCCAGGCGAGCATCTCGTTCCAGCCCAGTTTGTGGTTGTCGGCCGGGTAGTCGATGTACTGGATGGCCATCATCCAGACCCCGAATATCAGCCACAACGGCGCGGCGATCAGGTTGACCACGGGCACAAACGACAAAATCAGCAAGGCAATCGCACGGGGCAGAAAGTAGCCCAGCTTGCGCATTTCACGGGCCAGTGTGCGGGGCACCATGGCGATCAGTTCGCCCCAACTGAACGGCGGCGAGTTATCGACCCCGCGTACCACGGCTTCGACTTTCTCCGAGAGAAACCCGTTAAAAGGCGCGGCGATGATGTTGGCGAACATGGTGAAGGTGAAAAACACCATCAGAATGAGTAGCACCACAAACAGCGGCCATAACACGTAGTTGAGAAAGCTCAGCCAGTTGGGCAGCGTCGGCATCAACGTGTCGACCCACAGGCTGAACTGATGCCCGGCGAAGTAAATCAGCCCGACAAACAGCACCAGGTTGATCAGCAGCGGCAACAGCACGAATAAACGCAGTCCTGGGCTCAGGACCAGCTTCAGGCCTTCACGCAGGTACTGCGGGCCAGATAGAACAGGGGCGGGCATAGTGGGCTCCGGGCAATGGAAAATCGGCCGACCTTAACGGCTTTGCGCGCAGGGCGAAAGCCTGGAGGCGGATTCGACAATAACTGTAACAAAGACGTCCAAAGTTAAATTTGAGCACATAGAGGGCTGCTATGAGCTGGATTGTTAATGCGTATTTCCTTACTCTCAGCGGCCTATATACGCTGCACCTACATTTTTCAGGACCTGCGGGTCACAGACCTGGCCTGAGCAGGTAAGCGGTTTCTTTTTATTCCAGCCGGTAAAGCGGCGTTCCGCCCTTATTTCTACACGGGCGGCCATAGGAGTGAGTCATGTCTGAAGTACGTCATTCGCGTGTGATTATTCTGGGTTCTGGCCCTGCCGGTTACAGCGCCGCTGTTTACGCTGCCCGGGCTAACCTCAAACCACTGCTGATCACGGGCATGCAGGCGGGCGGTCAACTGACCACCACTACTGAAGTCGACAACTGGCCGGGCGATGTACACGGCCTGACCGGCCCGGTCCTCATGGAGCGCATGCGTGAGCACGCCGAGCGTTTTGAAACAGAGATCGTGTTTGATCACATCAACGCCGTTGATCTGAAAAACAAACCGTTCAGCCTGACCGGCGACAGCGGTACTTACACCTGCGATGCGCTGATCATCGCCACCGGCGCCAGCGCCCGTTACCTGGGCCTGCCGTCTGAAGAAGCCTTTATGGGCAAGGGCGTGTCGGCCTGTGCAACCTGCGACGGTTTCTTCTATCGCAACAAGCCGGTGGCAGTCGTGGGTGGCGGTAACACGGCAGTTGAAGAAGCCCTTTACCTGGCCAACATCGCGAGCAAAGTGACCCTGGTTCACCGCCGCGAAACCTTCCGCGCCGAGAAAATCCTGATCGACAAGCTGAACGCCCGCGTGGCTGAAGGCAAGATCGAGTTCAAATTGAACGCCACCCTGGACGAAGTGCTGGGTGACAATATGGGCGTGACCGGTGCCCGCCTGAAAAACAACGACGGCAGCTTTGACGAAATCAAAGTAGACGGCGTGTTCATCGCCATCGGCCACACCCCGAACACCTCGCTGTTCGAAGGCCAGCTGGAACTCAAAGACGGCTACATGGTGGTCAAGGGCGGCCGTGAAGGCAACGCCACTGCGACCAGCATCGAAGGCGTGTTTGCGGCAGGCGACGTGGCTGACCACGTTTACCGTCAAGCCATCACCTCGGCCGGTGCCGGCTGCATGGCAGCACTGGATACCGAGCGTTACCTGGACGGCCTGCAGAACGCTGAGTTCAAGTAATCCGTAGCGCCTGAAAAAACCGGCTTCGGCCGGTTTTTTTATGGGCAAAGAACCTGTAGGAGTGAGCTTGCCTCGCGATCTTTTAACGGTCAAAAGATCGCGAGGCAAGCTCGCTCCTACAGGTTTTTTTACGCCTTGCGCGTCAGCGGCTGGGCCTGGAATGTAACCCCGGCCAGGCCGTGGCTGATCAGCGCGCGGATGTTGCCGTGGTCGGTGCCTTCTGGCGTCGCCAGTACCGAGCGGTAATGCTCGCCGAACGCCAGCAGCGCTTCTTGATCGCTGAACCCTTCGAGCAGGGCCAGGCCCAAGGTCTTGCACGAGCCTTCGTTTTGCCCGGCCGCGTTCTCGACGCCGCCGTTGTTGAAAGCCTGCGGCTGGTAATCGTACTGCGCGGCGACAAACGCAAGCGTGTCGGCAAATACGTGTTCGCCGCTGTTGAGGCTGGCGCGCAGGGTGTTCAAATCAGTCATTCGTGTTTTCCTTTGGCGAACGCCGCTACTTGTTCGGCGCTGGCTTCTTTCTGGTAAAGGTTTTTCCATTCGGCGTACGGCATGCCGTAGACCACTTCACGGGCGTCATCGAGGCTGACCTCGATCTGACGCTCATCTGCCGCGGCCTTGTACCACTTGGACAGGCAGTTACGGCAAAAACCCGAGAGGTTCATCAGGTCAATATTTTGTACGTCTTTGCGGCTGTCCAGATGCGCGACAAGGCGGCGAAAGGCGGCAGCTTCAAGTTCAAGTTGTTCTTGGGGCGTCATAAAATTTACCTGGGTTCAGTGGGCTGCAGCTTAGCGGCAAGCCGCTAGCGTAATCGACACCGATTCAGCAAAGCGCAGGGCGTGGGGCTTGTCGACCTCGACTTCGGCGTACTGCACGGCGGTGTTGCTCATCACCAGGTCGAGCAGTTCCTGGGTCAGGCGCTCAAGCAGGGCGAAGCGGTTTTCTTCGACGTGCTGAATCACCGCCTTGGTGATGGTCCGGTAATTCAGGGCGTGATCGATGTCGTTATCCCGTACCGCTTCTTGCGCGGCATACAGGATGGTGAGGTTGATCAACACATCCTGCTTGTTGAGGATCTCGTCTTCATTAATCCCGATAAAAGTGCGCAGACGCAGGTCTTTGACACGGATGCGGGCCGTTCCTGGCTGAAGTTGTGGCATTACGACTTGCTCCGTCCAATCAATTGCAGGAACTCCATGCGGGTGCTGCTCGACTCGCGGAACGCGCCAAGCATGACCGAGGTGTTCATGGTCGAATTCTGTTTTTCTACACCGCGCATCATCATGCACATGTGCTTGGCTTCGATTACCACGGCAACGCCCGCCGCCTGGGTAATGTTCTGAATGGCGTCGGCGATTTCCCGGGTGAGGTTCTCCTGGATCTGCAGGCGACGGGCGAACATGTCGACGATGCGGGCGACTTTAGACAGCCCCAATACTTTGCCCGTCGGGATATAGGCCACGTGGGCCTTGCCAATAAACGGCAGCAGGTGGTGCTCGCACAACGAGTAAAGCTCGATGTCAGCGACGATCACCATTTCATCGCTGTCTGAGGCAAACAGGGCGCCGTTGACGATGTCTTCCACGCTCTGGCCATAGCCGTGACACAGATACTGCATGGCCTTGGCGGCGCGTTTCGGGGTGTCGAGCAGGCCTTCACGCTCAGGGTTTTCACCGAGGCCGACCAGGATCTCGCGGTAATGCTCAGGCAATGATGTGCTCATGAAAATGCTTCCTCGCGGACGTCTTACTTAACGTGTCGTCCGCCGTTGACGGTCAAGGTGGTGCCGGTCACGTACGGGTTATCCAGCAGGTAGCGCAGGCTTTGATAAATCACCCCGGCGCCGGGCTCAATGCCCAGGGCTGACTTGGCCAGGGCGTTGGTGCGGTACGCCGCGTCGTCGTCTGGGTTGAACATCAGCAAGGCCGGAGCGATGCCGTTTACTTTGATATGGGGCGCCAGTTTAGCCGCGAATGACAGCGTGAGGCTGTCGAGCCCGGCTTTGGTGGCGCAATAGGCTATGTGCTTGCTACTGCCTTTGCGGGTCACGTCATCGCTGATATGCACGATGTCGGCCGGGCTTGAGCGCAACAACAATTCGCTGCAATGCAGGTTAATCAGATACGGTGCGAGCATGTGCACGCTGAACATCTGGGTAAAAGCGCTGGTTTCAGTGCCAGGCGTCTCTGCCAGCCACGCTGAGGCGTTATGGACGATAGCCCGCAACGTGTCGGTGTGGGCTTTAAGCCGCTCAATAAAGTCGAGAATGCCGCTTTCACTGGAAAAGTCGGCATACAACGTGGTCGCGCCCAGCTCGCGTAACGCCTGCACGCCGGGCTTTTCGCTGCGATAGCTGATGATGACGGGATAACCGTCAGCCATCAGTTGCCGGGCGCAGTGCAAACCAATGCGCTGGCCAGCACCAGTGATCAGGATCGGGGCAGAAGACGTGGGCATGACGGGCTCGATGCGAAATAGCCGGAAACAGTCGCGGCGCAATGGCAAAACTATACCAGCGTCCGCGACCTGACTGCCAAGCCCGGGGCGATCGGTTAACTGCGTTGCGCGAGGGAGTTTGTGCGCAAGGGCTTGTTGGGCGTGCTGTGCAGCCAGCCTGCGAGCAAATGGGTCGAAAGCGGAATAAACAGATAAACCATTAGCGGCGTCAGTGCCAAGGTGCTGACAAACACCCGTGGCAACAAACTCAACTCGCCCAGCAATGGGCCTAGCGCAAAGTTGAACAACAACGACACCGGAAAGAACGCCAACCAGATGGCCACGGCCTGTTTCCAGCGAGGTGGGCGCTGCCCGGCGGCGCCAAACCAGCCATCGATGCCGCTGACGCGATGTTCTGAAGGGTTGGCAAACAGGTGGCTGCCGCGCTGCAACCAGGCCTTGCGCGACACGGAGTGTTCCCACGCGTGCAGGGTGGCTTCGTCGGCAAAGCGGAAAATGATCTGGAATTCATCGTCGCTCGGGGGCGGTGCCAGCACGCCTGAACCCAAGTAACCGGGAAAGTCGGTGGCTAACTGTTCGCCTTCGTGCAGCCAGGCGATCAGTTCCTGGTAACGGCCTTTCGCGACACGGCGCGCGACCATCAAGGTGACAGGGGAGGTAGACATTGTGTATCTCCATGAGGCTGATGCTGCCCGGGTAGGGCAACCACAAAACACAGCACCGGGGTGGTGGGCTGTGTCTGGAAAAACAAGCAAGGATTGTTCCCGAACGCAGTCAACGGGATCGCCACAGCGAGGGAGATGAAGCGTAGAATCCCTCAATTCACTCTTGTAACAGGCCTTAACCATGCCCGTGATCACTGAACTTGAGCCCGTTGCGCTCGCGGCAGGTCAGCCAGAACTGCCGGGCCTTTACCCGATCAGAGAAGTCGCCCGGCTCACCGGCATTAACCCGGTGACCTTGCGTGCGTGGGAGCGGCGCTATGGTTTGATCCAGCCGACACGCACCGAAACAGGGCATCGCTTGTACACAATGAGCGATATTGAGGCAGTGCGTCAGGTTATGGGCTGGCTTGAGCGCGGCGTTGCGGTCAGCAAAGTGGCCGAATTGCTGGCACGCCCGACCGCCTCTGTCAGCGTGCCGAAAGAGGCTTTGGCTGACGAATACCAACAGTGGCAAGCGCGTGTTCAAGCTGCGCTCAGCGCCTTTAACGAAGCTGAACTGGATCGCCTGTACGGGCAGATTTTCTCCAGTTACCCGCTGGAAGTCGTGTTCAAAAGCATCTTGATGCCGCTCTGGGAGCAACTGCTCAAGGCGCAAGATGAGTTTGGCCGCACCAGCGAATGGTTGCTGCTTGATCGCTTTTTGCGCGGCCGCGTTCAGCAGCGCCTGCACCTGCAACCCATGGACGCCCAAGATTGCGTGCTGCTGGTGGGGCTGCCCGAGTTGTGCACAGAGCTGGAACTGCTGGTGGCCGGCTTGCTGTTGAGTCGCAATGACCGGCTGATCAGGGTATTGGCCGTTGGTCAGCCGCTGGATGAGCTGTCGCTGATTTGTGAGCAGGTTCAGCCTCGTGCGGTCGTGCTGTTCGCCCGTCAGGTAGTGGGCGCAGCCCATCAGCGCCGCTTGATCCGCCTTGCGCAATCGCTGGACTGTTCAGTGGCGCTGGCCGGTGAGGCCGCCAATGTGGCACAAGACGCGCTGGCTGGCTCATCGATTGCCTGTCTGGGCAGCGAGACCGCTTTGATGAACCAGCGCCTGGACGCTGAGCTTAAGCAAGCGGCGGCGCGCTAACACCCTTGGCCGCTTTGAGCGCCTCCAGTTCAGCTTTTACTGCCGCCAACTCGATCTCCAGTTGAGCGGCTTTTTGCTGAGCTTTTACCTGTTGGGTGACATCCTTTTGCACCCCAATAAAGTAGGTCAGTTGATCAGCGTCGTTGAAAACGGGCGTGATCGACAGTTCGTTCCAGAAGTACGAACCATCTTTGCGGTAATTACGCAGCACCTGTCGTGTCGGCTCTCCGCTGGCGATAGCCTCGCGGATCAAGTGCAAACCAATCTGGTCGCGGTCGCCTGACTGTAAAAAGCGGCAGTCCTGATACAGGATGTCGTCGCTGCTGTAGCCCGTCAGTGACTCAAACGCTTTATTGACGTAGATAAGGATGTTGTCTTCACCTTCCTGCTCGGCCACCACAATACCGTCCTGGGACGCGTCCACCATGCGCTGCAGTAAACGGGCGTTGATCATGGTGCAGCACTCCAAAAGTCAGATAAGTTCGAGCCATTTTAGGACATCGCGACAAGCTGTCTACGTGCTATCACCGAAAGCAGGGCGTCACCTGTTAGTATCCCTGCCTTTTAGTCAGTTACAGGATCAGATTGATGAAAGTCGCCATCCTTTCAGGCTCGGTGTACGGCACCGCAGAAGAAGTCGCCCGCAACGCCAAACAACTGCTGACCGATGCCGGTTTTGAGGTGCTGTTTAACCCGCGCGCCACGCTGGCCGAAATTCAGGCCTTTGCTCCGGACGCTTTTTTGGCGGTGACCTCAACCACCGGCATGGGCGAGCTGCCTGATAACCTGACCCCGTTGTACAGCGAGATCCGTGACCTGCTGCCCGCCGCCTGGCGCGGTCTGCCGGGTGCCGTGATCGCGTTGGGCGACTCCAGCTACGGCGACACCTACTGCGGCGGTGGCCAACTGCTCACTGAACTGTTTGCCGAGCTGGGCCTGCGTGAAGTCCAGCCGATGCTGCGCCTGGATGCCAGCGAAACCGTTAACCCTGAAGGCGACTCCGAGCCGTGGGTAGAAGACTTCATCAAAGCACTGACCCAGTAATCGACCGCTCACGCAGCAGCTCCAGCCAGGCTTGAGCTGCGCGTGACAAGTACGCGCCTTCGCGCCAGATAAAGGCGATGTCCCAGCGTAGGGTGTCGGGGGCAATCAGCTTTAAACGTATGACGTCGGGGCGCACCAGTTCGCGTGCGACCACGCTGGGCAACAAGACCACGCCTTGGCCGGCCGCCACCAGCGCCACCAAAAAGTCTGACTGGCCGCTGCGCCCGCCTTCCTTGGGGGTAAAGCCCATTTGCTGGCAGGCCTGGACTACACGATCGTTAAGCACAAAGCTGCGTTGATAGAGCAAAAACGGCGTCTCGGCCAGTTGCTCCAGGCGCACGCTGCCGCCTTCTGCCAGCGGATGATTGGCCGGCAGCAAGGCGTCCAGCGGCTCGTCGCAAAAGGGCTGCCAGGAAAACGCCTGATTGTTTTTGGGCGTCAGGCTGCCGCCCAACTCCAGTTCGCCGCTCAACACCGCCTGTTCAATATTCAAACTGCCACCTTCGAGCAGTTGCACCTGAATATTCGGGTAGCGACGCCGGTACTCGGCAAACAGGTTGGCAAACAGCGCATTACCGCCTAGCAGCGGCAAACCCAGTTTCAACTCGCCGCGTTCCAGGTGGCTCAAGTCATCAAGCTCACTCAATAACTCATTGTGCAACCGCAGCATGCCTTCGGCGCGTTGCAGCACCACCTGTCCGGCTGCAGTGAGGCGCACGTGCGAACCGAACCGGTCAAACAGCGTCGTGCTGAGGCTGTGCTCCAGTTGTGCGACTTGTTTGCTCACCGCCGATTGGCTGATGTGCAGGTGTTGGGCGGCCTGGGTAAAGCCGCCGTGGCGTACCACCTCAACGAAGGTGCGCAGTTGTTTGAATTCCATGATGTGATTCCAGACTGGAATGCAGGCCAGTCTAACAATTCGTTTTAGGTATGGAAGGTGCATCTTTAAACTGAAGGCCTGTCTGCACTGGAACCACTATGAAACGCTTCGATGTAAAACGTATGGGTCGGCTGATCGGTGAAATCGCCGTATTGCTGGCCATCTATTTTGTCGGCTGCCAGATCGCCGCGTGGTTGCAGGTGCCGATCCCCGGCGGCGTGATGGGCATGATCCTGTTACTGCTAGCCTTCGCCCTGGGCTGGGTCAAGCCCGCCACCTTGCAGCTGGGCGCCGGTGTGCTGATGGCCGAAATGCTGTTGTTCTTTATTCCCGCCTTGATGAGCCTGCTCGATCACGGTGCTTTGGTGCGTGATGAGGGCTGGCGCATTTTGTTGGTGATTGGTGTGAGCACCCTGTTGGTGATGATTGTCACGGCCTTTACCGTAGAAGCCGTGTGCCGCTGGAAGCTGCGCCATGAGGGCTGAACTGATGCCGATGTTCTGGCTGGTACTCACGCTGGGCACTTATGGCCTGAGCCGCTGGTTGTACCGGCGCACCGGGCGCTATCTGCTGTCGCCGCTGATTCTGGTGCCTGCTTTGTTGCTGGCAGTGGCCGCGCCGCTACACACCGCCTACGCCGAATATTCCCGTGATACCCATTGGCTGATGCTGGTGCTCGGCCCGGTGACCGTCGCGTTCGCCGTACCGATTTGGCAGCAACGCAAGCTGCTGGCGCGGCATTGGCTGGCGTTGTTGCTCGGCATGATGGCGGGCAGTGTCGCCTCGATTGGCAGCTCGTACTGGCTGGCCAAAGTGCTGGCACTCGACACATCACTGACCTTGTCGCTGGTGCCGCGCTCCATTACCACGCCGTTCGCCATGCCCGTTGCGCAAAGCCTGGGCGGCGTGCCGGAACTCACCGCCGTGTTCGTGATGTTCACGGGCGTGTTTGGCGCCATGATGGGCGGCATCCTGCTCAAATGGTTGCCGTTGCGCAGCAGCCTGGCGCGCGGTGCACTGTTTGCGGTCGGTGCTCACGGTGCGGGCGTTAGCCGTGCCCGTGAAGTGGGCAGCGAAGAAGGCTCGGTGGCCGGTTTGGTCATGGTCCTCACCGGGATCCTCAACCTGCTGGCCGTGCCCTTGTTGATGCTGATGATTTAAAGCCCGCATCAGGGCTTAAATCTCGGGCATAAAAAAGGCCGCTGTAAAACAGCGGCCAAAGAAGACGTTCATCAAGGAGCAGCAAATCAACGTCAGGGTAAACAGTGAGAGCAGAATCACTGTGACTCAATGCTCTGGCGGGCGGGTGTGCCCGGTAAGTGCGACAAGAATAAGGGCTCGCCGGGCTGGGAGTAAGGCCGGTTTACGACAAGCTCTGTTACAAATTAGGCAACAGTCAGCCAGGCCTGCAGTGCTCTGCGTCGCGGCTTGCCACGGCACGCGCAATGTTGCGATTGATGCAAGTGGCTCACTAAGGCATCCCTGATTTCGGTCTTAAACCGACGCCATTTCCCGCTCAGACTGGTTGCACTTCTGAAAGGGGAACCCCATGAAAAAAACCATGCTGATCACCGGAAGCTCCAGCGGCGTCGGGGCTGCGACGGCCCGGTACTTTGCCGAACACGGTTTCAATGTAGTCGCCACCGTGCGTAATCTCGACACCGCACATGGGCTGGACGGTATTGCGAACCTGATGGTTATACGGCTGGATGTCGAAGACACCGCCAGCATCGATAGCGCGCTGACCGTGGCACTGGAACGATTTGGCCGAATTGACATGGTCATCAACAACGCGGGTTACGGCCAGTACGGTGTGATTGAAGGGATGCCCATCGAAAAGATTCGCAAAAATTATGATGTGAATGTTTTCGGCGTTATCAATGTGATCCAGCGAGTCATTCCGATACTCCGCCAGCAGGGCGGCGGGATGATTTTGAACGTCGGTTCCTGTGGCGGTATTTTCGGCCTGCCCAATAGCTCGGTGTACATCTCGACCAAGTTCGCCCTCGAAGGCTTAACCGAGTCGATTGCCTATGAACTGGCCTCGCAGCATATCGTCGTCAAGCTGTTCGAGCCGGGCTGCATTATGACGCCATTCCATGAGCGCTCCGCGCGTGAAAGCAACGGCAATGGCAACGTACCCGCTTATGACGCATTTCTGGCCAGCACCCAAGAGGCGATGACCAAGCTGGCCGAAGGCGTGGCCACGCCCGAGCAGGTAGCCAAAGATATTTATGCCGCCGTCACCGACGGCACAGACCGGCTGCGTTATTGCGCGCCGTATGGCGTCGAGCACTTGGTTAAAGCGCGCCGGGAACTGGATGATCAAGCCTACGAACGCTTTATGCGGGCGCAGTTTCCGGGGGCGAACTGATGCAGTTCAAGCCGTCACGCTGATAAACCCTGTAGGAGCGAGCTTGCCTCGCGATCTTTTGATCGTTTAAAGGTTCGCGAGCAAGCTCAGTTTTTAAGTGGGCGATCACTGCGCAAACTGTCTATCAGCGCCCGCAGCCCGGACGGCACAAGCCGGTGCCCCGGGTAGTAAAGCGCCAGACCGGGGAAGGGCTCGCACCAGTCGAGCAGCAAGGGGACCAATTCACCCCGAGCGATATCAGCCCGGATACTGGAGTCGTCGACGTAGGCGATGCCCGCACCCTGTTTCGCGGCTTCGACGATCAGCGTCTGGGCATTAACGATGAAATTGCCTTGTGGCTTGACCACGCTGCGTACGTCACCGCGCACAAATTCCCAGTGGTAGATCTGCCCGTTGGAAAAGCGATAGGCCAGGCAGTTGTGCTGGCTCAATTGCTCGGGGGATTCGGGCGTGCCGTGACGCGCCAGATAGTCAGGGGAGGCGACCACCAGCGGGCGAAACACTTCCGGGCCCAAGGCCACGGCGATCATGTCTTTTGGCACCTGATCGCGCAGGCGGATGCCTGCGTCCAGGTTGTCCGCAACAATATCAACCAAGCCTTCTTGCACGACAATTTCGACCTGCATGTCTGGAAAACGCTGCAAAAACGCGGTAAACGCCGGGTACATCACAATCCGCGCCGCCGTCTCTGAAGCGCTGATGCGCAGCGTTCCCTGAGGCGATTGCCGAAAGGCGTTCAGTCCTTCTTCCGCGAGCTGGATTTCTTCAATCGCCGGGCTGATGCGCTCAACAAACAACCTGCCAGCCTCCGACAGCGACACAGAGCGAGTGGTGCGGTTAAACAGCCGTGTGCCCATCCGCGCTTCCAGGTTGGTAATCGCGTGGCTTAACGCAGACGCAGAAATCTCAAGCTCATCGGCCGCTTTGCGAAAGCTTCTGTGGGTGCTGATGGCCAACACAGCATAAAGGTCGAACAAGGTTGTTTTACTGGGCTTCATTGTGCGACGCCTTTTGTGTGTGCAACACGCAACGTGATCAATCGGGCTGGTAGCCCATGCGCCAACTGACGGCGTGGGCCGCTGCCAGTAAACGCTGCGCCGCTGGGCCATGTTCATCGGCATGGAACAGAGAGGTAGGGCCGACCACGGTCAGCACGCCCGCCACTTTGCCGGTCGCTTCAAACACCGGCGCCGACAGCGCATCGACGCCAGGCATCAACAGGCCGTGCACAAAATGCAGACCACGGGTGCGGATCTGCTCGCTGATCGCGGTATAGGCCTGGGCAGGTTGCAGCGGGTGCACATGGTCGGTGGCAAGTTCCAGCCCGCGCAATTCGGCGGTTTCGCGGTCAGGCAAAAAGGCGTTGAACACCAGCCCTGTGGATGAACTGAGCAGCGGCAGCACCGAACCCAGCTTGGTCACCACCGTGACCGCACGAACGGCGGCTTCGATGTGCACCACGGTCGCGCCCTGATTGCCCCACACGGCCAGAAAGCAGGTTTCGTTCAAGTCATCACGCAGCTCAGCCATCGGCAGGGCGGCAACTTTGAGCACGTCCATGCTGTTGAGCGCGGCCAACCCCACGCGCAATGCTTCGCGGCCCAGGGCGTAATGGTTGGTGGCGGTATTTTGCTCGGCAAACCCGCTGGCAATCAGCGCCTGCAAGTAGCGATGGACCTTGCTCGCCGGCATCTGCACGTGCTCGGCCAGACGCGATAACGAGGTCGATGGCGACAGCTCGGCCAAGGCCTTGAGAATGTCGGTGCCGACTTCAGCAGAGCGCACTTTCTGTTTGCCGGTGCTGTCAGCGGTGCTTGGAGGCTTTTGCATGGGGGCGCGGGTCTCGGGATGAATGGGCGTCTTTATAGCTTGACGCTTACTGCCAATCAAATTACGTTATGCGTAATTCGATTACGATAAAAATAACGCAGTGACACACACGCGGTTCAGCGTTGAGTGAGTCCACTGTTTTCTCCACTCTGGAGGCTCCATGAACCTCGACTCGTCTTTGTCTGACCTCGCGTATCAATCCGGGTTTGGCAACGAATTCAGCAGTGAAGCATTGCCGGGCGCGTTGCCCGTCGGGCAGAACTCTCCGCAAAAAGTCCCCTATGGTCTGTACGCCGAATTGCTCTCTGGCACAGCATTCACCATGGCTCGTAGCGAGTCGCGGCGCACCTGGATGTACCGGATCAAGCCGTCCGCCAATCACCCGGCCTTTACCAAGCTTGAGCGCCAATTGGCCGGTGGTCCGTTGGGGCCGGTGACGCCTAACCGCCTGCGCTGGAACCCGCTGCCGATTCCTGCCGAGCCCACCGATTTTATCGACGGTCTGGTCGGCATGGTCGCCAACGCCGGCCCGGACAAACCTGCCGGGATCAGCATCTACAGCTACCGCGCCAACACCTCGATGCAGCGTGTGTTTTTCAATGCTGATGGCGAGTTGCTGCTGGTGCCGGAGCAGGGCCGTTTGCGCATTGTCACTGAGTTGGGGCGTCTGGACCTGGAGCCGCTGGAAATTGCCGTGATCCCGCGAGGGCTCAAGTTCCGCGTTGAACTGCTCGACGCACAAGCCCGCGGCTACATCGCAGAAAACCACGGCGCGCCGCTGCGCCTGCCCGATCTGGGGCCGATTGGCAGCAATGGCCTGGCCAACCCGCGTGACTTCCTGAGCCCGACCGCGCACTACGAAGACTCGCAGCAGCCGGTCACCCTGGTGCAAAAATTTCTCGGTGAACTGTGGGCCTGCGAGCTGGATCACTCGCCGCTGAACGTGGTCGCGTGGCATGGCAACAATGTGCCGTACAAATATGATCTGCGCCGTTTCAACACCATCGGCACCGTCAGTTTTGATCATCCCGATCCGTCGATCTTCACCGTGCTGACCTCGCCGACCAGCGTGCCGGGTCTGGCCAATCTCGACTTCGTGATCTTCCCGCCGCGCTGGATGGTGGCAGAGAACACCTTCCGGCCGCCGTGGTTCCACCGCAACTTGATGAACGAATTCATGGGCCTGATCCAGGGCAGCTATGATGCCAAGGCCGAAGGCTTCTTGCCCGGCGGTGCTTCGCTGCACAGTTGCATGAGCGCCCACGGCCCGGATGCCGAAACCTGCAGCAAAGCCATTGCGGCCGACCTGCAACCGAGCAAAATCGACAACACCATGGCCTTTATGTTTGAGACCAGCCAGGTGCTGCGTCCGAGCCAATTCGCCCTCGAGTGCCCGCAGTTGCAACCTCATTACGACGCTTGCTGGGCTTCGTTGCCCTCGACCTTTACCCCGAACCGGAGATAACCATGACCCAGTCCACCTTAACCCGTAGCTGGATCGCCTCCGCCAATGGTCACAGCGATTTCCCGTTACAAAACCTGCCGCTGGGCGTGTTCAGCATTCAGGGTTGCGCCCCGCGCAGCGGCGTTGCGATTGGCGAGCACATCTTTGACCTGGAAGCCGCACTGGCTGCCGGTTTGTTCGAAGGGCCTGCCAAAGTCGCCGTAGAAGCCTCGTTGGGCGGCGCCTTGAACGCCTACTTTGCCTTGGGCAAAAGCGCTCGCGTGGCTTTGCGTGAACGCTTGCTGGAACTGCTGAGCGAAGGCAGCACCCTGCGCGGCAAGATCGAAGCCCAGGGCGCCAAACTGCTGCCGCTGGCGGCTGATTGCGAACTGCACCTGCCTGCCAAAATCGGTGACTACACCGACTTCTACGTGGGTATTGAGCACGCGAAAAACGTCGGCAAACTGTTCCGCCCCGACAATCCGTTACTGCCCAACTACAAGTACGTACCAATCGGCTACCACGGCCGTGCCTCGACCATTCGCCCGTCGGGCGTCGACGTGCGCCGTCCTAAAGGCCAAACCTTGCCCGCCGGGCAGACCGAACCGGTGTTTGGCCCCTGCGCCCGTCTGGACTATGAACTGGAGTTGGGCATCTGGATCGGCCAGGGCAACGACATGGGCGATGCCATCGCGATCGGCGAGGCGAGCGAACACATTGCCGGTTTCTGCCTGCTCAACGACTGGTCGGCACGTGACATTCAGGCGTGGGAATATCAGCCGCTGGGGCCGTTCCTGTCCAAAAGCTTTATCACCAGTATCTCGCCATGGGTGGTGACCGCCGAAGCCCTGGAACCGTTCCGCCGTGCGCAACCTGCGCGCCCGCAAGGTGATCCGCAGCCGCTGCCGTATCTGCTGGATGCCCGCGATCAGGCCCATGGTGCATTGGACATCGAACTGGAAGTGCTGCTGTTGACCACATCAATGCGCGAACAAAACCTGCCTGCGCAGCGTTTGGGTTTGAGCAACAGTCTGAACATGTACTGGACCGCCGCGCAGTTGGTGGCTCACCACAGCGTCAACGGTTGCCAGTTGCAGCCGGGTGACTTGTTCGGTTCGGGCACCTTGTCAGGCCCTGACCAATCGCAACTGGGCAGCCTGCTGGAAATCACCGAAGGCGGTAAACATCCGGTGGAATTGTCGTCGGGTGAAGTGCGCAAATTCCTTGAAGATGGCGACGAAATCATCTTCCGCGCCCGTTGCAAGCGTGAAGGTTTTGCCTCAATCGGTTTCGGCGAATGCCGTGGCAAGGTTGTCGCTGCACGCTGAGGAGCGAGCCATGGAACTCTTTGCTTACTACCGTTCGACCTCGTCGTACCGGGTGCGCATCGCTTTGGCACTTAAAGGCCTGGATTACCAGGCCGTGCCGATCAACCTGCTCAAGGGCGAGCAGCGCCAGCCCATCTACCAGGCGATCAACCCGCAGGGCCGTGTACCGGCCTTGCGCACCGATGACGGCAGCGTATTGATCCAGTCACCGGCGATCATCGAATACCTCGAAGAACGCTACCCGGTGCGGCCATTACTGTCCGAAGACCTGATCACCCGCACTCACGAACGTGCCGTTGCGGCCTTGGTGGCCTGTGATATCCACCCGTTGCACAACGTCAGCGTGCTCAACCAACTGCGCCAACAGGGGCAGAACGAAGAGCAGGTGAGCCAGTGGATCGAGCAGTGGATCAGCCAGGGTTTGGCGGCCATCGAACACATGATCGGTGACAGCGGCTATTGCTTTCGCCCGGAGCCGGGCCTGGCAGACGTGTACCTGATCCCGCAGGTGTACGCGGCACAACGGTTCAACGTGTCGCTGGAGGCTTATCCGCGTATTGCGAGGGTGGCGACATTGGCCGAACAGCACCCGGCCTTTATCCAGGCGCACCCGGCACGGCAACCGGATACGCCGATCTAACGGACGCTAAACCTTATAGGAGCCGCCGAAGGCTGGGATCTTTTGATCTTGAAAATCAAACCATCGCAGCCGTCGGCAGATCTGGCGTTCTCCATATACCTGCAACCACCGCAAATCCTCGAACCTTATTCCTGCTCACTTCAACGCCTTTTTTGCGACGGCCTATACTGGCGTTTACCTGTCACCGATCGAGGGCTGGTTAATGTTTGCTCTCATGCAAAGCGCTCATGTGGAGTCGCTGCACCTCAGTATTGATCCCGTTACAGGGCTTAAAGCCGTGATTGCCATTCACAGCAGTCGCTTGGGGCCAGCGTTGGGTGGGTGCCGTTATCTGGCGTACCCCAACGACGAAAGTGCCGTCAGCGATGCGGTCCGTCTGGCCCAGGACATGAGCTATAAAGCAGCGCTGGCCGGGCTGGCAGTGGGTGGGGCAAAAGCGGTCATCATGCGCGCGCCTCATGTTGAAAGCCGTTCAGCGCTGTTTGAAGCATTTGGTCGCTGCGTGGAGCAACTCGACGGCCGCTACATCACCGCCATCGACAGCGGCACCTCCACTGCCGATATGGACTGCATCGCCCAATACACCCGCCACGTCACCAGTACCACCGCCGCCGGTGATCCTTCGGCGCACACGGCCATGGGCGTGTTTGCCGGCATCCGCAGCACCGCCTCATCGCGGCTGGGCAGTGACAATCTCGAAGGCTTGCGCGTTGCCATTCAAGGCTTGGGCAAAGTCGGCTATGCCCTGGCCGAGCAACTGCACGCGGCTGGCGCCGAGCTGCTGGTGTGCGACACCGACCCCGGCAAAGTACGCTTGGCCATGGAGCAGTTGGGCGCTCATCCGGTGGCCTGCGAAGCCTTGCTCAGCACGCCGTGTGACATCCTGGCGCCGTGCGGGTTGGGTGGCGTGTTGAACTGGCACAGCGTCGCCCAATTGCGCTGCTCTGCTGTGGCCGGATGCGCCAACAATCAGCTGACCAACTTGCAAGTGGCCGACCAGTTGGAGCGTCGAGGCATTTTGTATGCGCCCGATTACGTCATCAATTCGGGCGGGCTGATCTACATGGCATTGACCCACCAAGGGGCGCAGCCAGAAACCATCAATCAGCATTTGCTGCAAATCAGCAAACGTCTGACCGGCATCTACGCCCACGCCCAGGCCGAAAAACGTTCACCGGCCCGGGTTTCGGACGAATTGGCGCAGAAGCTGCTGTATGGGCAGGACTAAAAGCGGGCCGGTTTTCTGCAGGTTAAGGATCGCAGCCAGGATTCACAGTTTGTGAGGCATCCTTGAAACGGGTTTCAAATTCAACCAACTGCGCCTGCACCTGTTGCAATGCTTCGATCTGCCTCGCCACAGCATTTTTTTTAACCTCTATGGCGTTGCTGACCACCTCCCACGGCAAGGGTTGCCCTGGGTGGTTCTCGACAATCGCGAGCATCTCCTTAAGCTTGAAACCCAACTGCTGTGCACACTTGATTAACTTCAGCCACTCAACACTGTGTTGGGAGTAGATTCGGTATTTGCCCTGTCGTTGCGGGGAGGGCAGCAAGCCGATTGCCTCATAGTGACGAATGCTTTTTATGGTCGTGCCTGACAATTGGGCCGCTTTGCCGATGTACATGGGAGGTCCTTAAAAGAGGCAGTCGGCCGATGAAGCACTTAGCGACGGGCGAGCGTCATGGCCTGTTGCAGCCACCTTTGCCGTTGAGTTGTGGTCGAGGTTAACACTGGACCGAACATCAAGGTGGTCAGCGGTTTTATGCCGCAAAACGCCAAAGTGTGCTTGCGCATTTGATGAAGCCCCGGCATCCAGTAAACCCATTTGTAATACCACGGTGCAGTGTCCATCGCGACCAGCAGGTGGGCGGTGCGGCCTATGAGCAATTTGTCAGGGAAGACTTTGCCCTGGCGGTACTTGAAGGCAAAGCCTGGCAGGAAGGTGCGGTCGATAAAGCCTTTGAGCAAAGCCGGAACGCCGCCCCACCACAGTGGAAACACAAACACCAGGTGTTCGGCCCACATGATGTCTGCCTGGGCATCCAGCAGGTCTTGTTCCAGTGTCTGGATCTGGTTGTAACCTTCGTGCAGCACCGGGTCAAAGTTCAGAGCACCCAGTTGCACTATGCGCACCTCGTGACCAGCGTGCGTTGCTGCCTCGAAATAATTATTTGCTATCGCGCCACAGAAACTGTCGGTCGAGGGATGCCCCAGAATGATCAGTACACGCTTGCTCATCGCTACACTCACCTGAAAGAAGGCCTTTCAAGGTAAACGTTGCCCCAAAGGGGAGAGTCAAGCGAGGGCGCGACAGATTACTCGCTCTCGACCAGCAGCTCGGACAGCGCGTCGGGCTGGCTCTTGAAGGCCTTGGCGAACACATCGCGGTTCTTCGCCATGTAGATGCCGGCTTCTTCAACTTGCTGCTCGTTCAGCGACGGCACAGCCCTTTGCAACACTTCAGCCAGCAGCTCGGCCAGCTCGAGCATTTTGTCATGACGGTCAGCTTCGGCTTTATCCATGAACAAACGCTCCAGATCTCGGCTGCTGCGGTATACCACTTCGACGGCCATTTACCACCTCATATGCCTTCACGATAAGTTGTCTTACGAATACTGTGTTTTTATACAGCCAAAAGCATAAGCCAATCACCGCTCTTTGAATAGCGACTTTTTGACTCTAGCTGCAAATGGCGGGGGACGTGTCTAATCGCGGCTGGCCATCATCTCACTGGCGGTGACTGGCCTTTTTTCTGCATGCAGAAAGCGTCACGTTCATCGCGGATGATCCGTTTTAATCGACTCAAGGAGCTGCATCGTGAGAGTAAACAAAGCTGAGAAGCTACGTCGCCGGGTCCATGAGCTGGCCGAATCGATGGGCAATTTGTTCGTTGAAACCTTCCACTACCTGGCCTTGTTCGCCATTGGTGCAGTCACTGCCTGGGCGGCGGTGATGGAATTTCTGCAGATGGTGGAGAAGGGCAATATCACCATCGACGACATTCTGCTGCTGTTTATCTACCTGGAACTGGGGGCGATGGTCGGGATTTATTTCAAGACTAACCACATGCCCGTGCGTTTCCTGATTTACGTGGCGATCACGGCGCTGACCCGCTTGCTGATTTCCAACGTTTCGCACCACAACCCGCCGGACATGGGCGTGGTGTACCTGACCGGGGCGATTCTGCTGCTGGCGTTTGCGATTCTGGTGGTGCGCTATGCGTCTTCGCAGTTCCCCTCAGTGAAGATCGAAAACCCCCATCGCAAGACCGGCGCCGGTTCTGGCGAGCACCCGGAGGTGGAGAAGGGCGAGTTGTAATCTGACGTTTTTGCACCAAAAAAAAGGGCGGGCTTACCGAAGTAAGCCCGCCCTTTTTTAGTGCGCAGAATTATTTTATCGACCATTTCACTGTGAACATGACATTGCGAGGGTCGCCAAAGATGTTAGCTCCAGCCGGGTTGCTAATGCTTTGGTAGTAACGCTTGTCGAAGACGTTGTTCATGTTGGCCTGCAGTTTAACGTTGTCGCTCAGGCGGTAGTAGGTCATGAGGTCTACAACGCTGTACCCGCCTTGTTTAACGTCGAAGCGGGTGTAGGTGCTGCTTTGGGTGCGGAAGGCGCCGCCCACGGTCCATTTTTCAAGGTCGCCGGGCAGTTGATAGCTGGTCGCGACCTTGAACAGGTTGTACGGGGTGTCACTGTCGAAACGATCACCTTTTTGCGCTGTGCCGCTGGGTTGCATGTATTGAGCGGCGGCATAGGTATAGCCCGCTGACGCTTGCCAGCCTTGCGCCAATTCACCCGAAAGTTCCATTTCAAACCCGCGAGTACGAACTTCGCCGCTGGCTTCATAACAGCCGTTGAGGTCGGCGCAGGGCACCGATTGTGGCAGGTTTTCCTGATTCAACTGGAACAACGCAAAGCTTGTGTTCAATGCACCGTCGAAATACTGCGCCTTGATGCCCGCCTCGTAGTTGGTCCCGGTGACTGGCGGGAGCAGGCTTTGTGAGACGTTTTTATATTCCTGCGGCTGAAAGATGCGGGTCCAACTGGCGTACACCGAATAGGTGTCATTGAGGTCGAAAATAATCCCGGCATAGGGCGTGACTTCACGGGTAGCCTTGTAATCGGCGCCGAAGCTATAAATGCCTACGGCGGTATTTTGCTGATATTCATACCAGTCAAGGCGCGACCCGAGGATCAGTTTAAGGTCGTCGCGCAGGTTGAAGCGCAACGCAGCGTAGGTGCTGGATTGATCGACCTTGCCCTTGCGTGACCAGTCGTAGGTGATCTGTGGTTTGGGTACGTCCTGGTAATGGAAGTTGAGAGGGTCGACCACATAGTTGTAGTCGTCACCCGGACCACCGCCGGGTCCGTCGTTGGTGTCTTCTCTGCGGTAGCTGGCGCCAATCACCAGTTCGTGTGTGGCCCCAAACAGACTGAATGGACCGCTGGCATAGCCATCTATGCTTTTTTGCGTGTGCTCGTAACTGTAGCGACCCACGTTGAGTTGCAAGTTATCGGTGTTGTCCAAGCGGTAGAAACTGCTGCCGAGCATTTCCAGATTGCTCTTGAGCCACGTGGTGTTGACCTTGAGTTTCCAGTCGTTGTCGAAACGATGCTCTATCTCGGCAAAGACGTTTTTGTTTGCTTTGTCCCAATAGGTCCAGTCAGGGCTGAAACGCGCTGAGCGATGCAGGGGTAAGAAGCTGCCATTCACATGTGTTGGCAAGCCGTTCCAGTCGGCGCCAGGGTTGTCTTCGCGGTTGTAGTAACTGCCCAGCGTCAGGGTGGTAGCGTCTGTCAGGTCAAATTCGGTGATGCCGTAGAGCAATTGGCGTTTACTGCTGTAGGCATCGATAAAGCTGTCTTTGTCTTGATAGGCCGCCACGATACGGCCGCGAATGCTGCCGGACTCATTGAGTTTGCTGCTGGCGTCAATTTCGCCACGGTAGTTGTCCCACGTACCCGCGCCAGCAGTAAACGAGACTTGCGGTTCGACGGTCGGACGCTTGCGCACCAGGTTCAGGGTGCCGGAAGGGTTTCCTGAACCAACCATAAGGCCTGATGCGCCGCGCACCACTTCGACCCGATCAAACATGGCCAGTGTGGCGGTGCCCAAGGTGTCGCTGTCGTAACCTATGGGCAGACCATCGATCATGATGTTATCGATGGCAGAGCCGCGTGAGTAGAACTCGGGGCGCTCGCCGCCAGTTTTGCGCAAGGTCAGGCCAGGGGTGTAGTTGGAAATATCCTCCAGCGTCTGCATGTTCTGATCGTCCATACGCTGGCGAGTAACCACGGTGACTGATTGAGGAGTTTCGCGGGCCGAGGTTAGAAACTTGGTGGCACTGCTCATGGTGCCGGTGGTGTAGGAACCGGTATTTTCGGTGGTCTCGCCCAAGCCCTGGGCGAGGACGCTGGTGGCGCCTAACTGCAGGGTGTTACTCGCGGTGTTTTTTTCCAGGGTGAGGGTGCCGTTAGGGGTTACCCGTAATTGCAGGCCGCTGCCGGCCAAAGCCTGATACGCCGCCGCTTCGGCACTCAAGTTACCGCGTACCGCAGCACTGGCTTTACCCCGAACCAGGGCGGGGTCGGCGATGACGCCACGGCCACTTTGCCGGGCGATCTGGCGCAGCGTTTGCTCCAGTGAGCCGGGAGCAATGTCGTAGTGCTGCACCGATTCTGCAGCATTGGAGGTGACGGCAAACAGCGCTGTGCTGGCGGAGCAAAACGTCAGTGCAACGGCCATGGCCAGGTTCGTGGGCTGCAGGAATGTCGGACGCATGGTGAAAGAGCTCCTCGCTGAAATGGATGGGCATTTCCTGATATGTCCAGCGAGTTGAAAAATGTCCTCACTCGTTCCGCAGTTTTTTCGACTTAATTACTGCACATCAATCAGCGTGACGGGGCCAAAGCGGGAGACGTTTATAGGCAGCACCTGCGCCAGTGATTGCAGAGCCTGGTCGCTGTGATCGAGCGCGAATACGCCGAATACGCGCAGACGGGCCGCTGCGCTCGAGACCCGGATCAGGCCGTAGCGATAGGGGCGCAAGGCTTCGATCACTGCGCCCAGCGATTCATCTTCGACTTCCAGCAGGCCGTTGACCCAAGCATCAAGACGCGACGAATCATCGGGCAGCGGGAAAAGGGCCGTGTCTGAGAAACGCAGCGCATGGCCATCGGTAATCACTGCTTGTTGGCCACACAGTGTGCGCACATGCACACTGTGTTGTTGCACGCCGACCACGCTGTATTGATCCATTTGCCGCATGCTAAAGCGTGTGCCGAGTGCGCGGGCGCTACCGTGGTCAGTCCACACTTCTAAAGGGCGAGTCTTGTCGGCGGCCACCTGGATACTCAACTCGCCCTGCTTGAGACGTACACGGCGCAGTTGCGCACTGAAATCGATGTCGACCGTGGTGCGTGCGTTCAGCGTCAATTGGCTGCCATCACTGAGGGTGATGTGTTTGCGTTCGCCGGTGCCGGTGGATAAATCACTGAGCAAGCTGTCGAGTGGCTTCCGTCGCGCAAACATGAGAGAGCCGCTTAAACCGAGTAACAGCATCATTACCGAGCCATTGCGCAAAAGTCTGCGGCGTTCCAGTGAAATGCCAGATGAACGCAGAGCTCGGGTTGCAGCACCTGCGGTTCCCGGCGATTCACGCTCAGCCTGAGCGACTTGGTGGAAGGGCGAAGACAAGGCGTAGTTGAGAGATTCCCACGCTTGCCGGTGGCTGGGGTCAGCGCCAAGCCATACCTCAAACGCGCTTTTGTCACAGGGTTGGGCATTGCCGGAATCGAGAAAAACCATCCAGTCGATGGCGACTTTTACCGTTGCTGGCAGCCCGCTGCGAGCACGATCGGTCAACGCCCCAGCCCCATCTGAACGATGTAACATTGCGTCAGCGCGCGTTTTATCCAGCGCTCAACACTGGCAGCGGAAGTATTGAGTTGCGCGGCTATTTGCTGGTGGGTCAATCCTTCGAGACGATTGAGCAAAAACGCATGGCGAACCCTGATTGGCAAGCCGTCGAGCATGGCGTCTATGGCTTCAAGCGCTTCTCGCAGCAACGCAAACTCTTCCTCTGACGGTGCCACGTTGCCAGGTAAGCTGGCGATTGCGTCGAGGTAGGAGCGCTCCAGTTCGTTGCGGCGCCAGAAGGTATAGAGCACACGTTTTGCGATCAGGCACAAGAATGCACGAGGCTCGTTGATCTGCCCCAATTGGTTGGATTTCAACGTCCTTAGAAACGTATCGTGGGCCAGGTCAGCAGCATCGGCCTGACAGTCCAGGCGTCTGCGCAACCAACTCTGAAGCCAGTGATGGTTTTCGGCATATAGAAGATGAAAGGGGTCCTGCATGGGACCGCGCAGATCGGACATGCGATTAATACACTAATGGTAATTGTTCGCATTCTTATCTTTTGTGGTCTTTTTTGCAATAGCCGCTCGATGGGCACAAACAGACCGACAAAAAAGGGCGGACTTACCGAAGTAAGCCCGCCCTTTTTTAGTGCGCTTGGCGCTGAATCAGCTGTTGAGTGCAGCCTGTTCTTTTTCCAGGAATTCTTCTTCGAGCAAAACGTCAGCACTGGTTTTGTGCTCTTTCTCTCCGAACCCCTCAACGGGCAGTTTTGCGGTGTGTTTACCACGCAGCTTGCCGAACAAATGCTCCAGAGCGTGCTGCAGTTTGGTCGCAGCGCCTTCAACGGCGAGTGTCAGTTCATTAGCGTCGTGGGATACCAGAATCGGTTGGTGACCTTTTGGACGAGCCTCCATTTTGCAGCGTTTGTCTTTTGGACCGGACTTGCCGCCATTCTCATCGGTGACATGCACGATGACTCGAGTCAGGTCTAACAGGTAACGCTCGAGCGTAACTTCAACTGTAGCTGTCACCCAATTCTGGGTGCGTGCGTCAACAGCGATGTTTTTATCGGAAAAGACTTCAGTTTGCATAATGCTTCCCTTATCTAGCGTGCTCGTGTGAGTTGTGACGGCCTCGCGACTCAAAGGTTCATCGTCAGCACTCACCTACAGTGTTTGAGCCGATGAGCAAATATTTCAAGCACTATTTTCAGGAACAATCATTGGCCCTGATCCGCGTCAGTCTTTGACAGGGACAAAGGCCCGCGTGGGCGGGCCATGGCCGATTTATATCAAAATGCAACAGAGGTCTGGACGTACACGGTACGAGGTTCGCCCACGTATTTGCCCTTGTTGTTGTCGTCAAACGAGCGTGTGTAGTACTCGTGGTTGAAGATGTTTTTAACCCCGACGGCGACGTTCAGGTCAGACAGTTGATGGCCGAAATCGTAGCCTACGCGGGTGTTGAACAGCATGTAGCCGGGGATCAGGCCGGTGCTGCCGTCAGCGCTTTCAGTGCGGGTGTTTGCGTTGTCAGCGAACTGGTTGCTCTGGAAGGTGCTGTCCAGATTGGCCTTCCACGGGCCTTGGGTGTAAGCAACCCCAAGGCTGCCTTTGTTTTTCGAGGAGAACGGCACGCGATTGCCTTTGTTCGGCCCATCTTCGCGGATGGTCGCGTCAACATAGGCGTAGGTGGCATACACGTCGAAACCGGCCAGTTCCGGGCTCAAGCCTTCGAGCGCATAGTTGACGCTGGCTTCGATGCCTTGATGGCGAGTTTTCCCCCGGGCGATCACGGTGTCGGTGGTCTGGTTGCTGTCGTATTGATTGTTGAAGTTGATCAGAAATGCGCCGATCTCCGCGCGCAGGTTGCCATTGTCGTAGCGTGTGCCCAGTTCCCAGGTGCGGGCTTTTTCAGGTTTTACTTCGCCGCCAGTGACCCGGTTCGGCATCTGGCTGTACTGCACACTGCCGAATGAGCCTTCGGTGTTGGCGTAAATATTCCAGCTGTCGGTGACGTGGTACATCACGTTGAGTGCAGGCAGCGGCGTGTTGTAATCGCCTTTATATTTCACGTGGGTCAGCAGATTGGTTTGCTGCTGTTCGATCATTTCGTAGCGAATGCCGGGCGTGAATGTCCACTTGCCGATATCGATTTTGTCGTCGATGAAAAAGGCGTGCGCTTCGGTGGCGCCGCGGGTGTCGCGGTCGTTGCGGCTGCTGGTGGTCGGTAGTTGGTTGTCAGCGATAGGCGTGCGGTAGCGCAACTCGTGCCCGGCTTCGTTGATGTAGCGATAGCCCACGCCCACTTCGTGCACGCTGCTGCCCAGGTCAAAGCCTTGGGCCAGGCGCGTTTCAACCCCGCGCACCCAGTATTCGCGGGGTGACAGCGAGAGGAAGGTGCCTTGATCCAGATACCCGCTGCGCAGGGTTTTGGTGAAGAAGCTGTTCACCGTGAACTCGCGGCGGTCTTCTTGATAGCGATAACCAAAATTGACCAGCGTGCGGCGGCCCCAGAATTTGTCGTTCGGGCGGGTCGATTGATACGGGTCAGCCTTGTAAGCCGCGGTGCTCAGGCCGCCCGGCATTTGCGCCTCGCCGTCGTAGTACTGGGCCATGGCGTTGAAACTGTTGGCTTCGTCGAGCTGGTAGTTGCCCTTGAGAATCAGGTCATCGATGCGCGTGTCGCTGTGTTCGCGCCAGTCGCTGCCACGGGTTCCGGAGTAAAGCACGGCGCCGCCCAGGCCATTGTCGGCCGTGCCGCCTGCCAGCAGGTTGGCGGTTTTCTTGAAGCCGTCCTGGGTGGACGACGGGCTGGTTTCGGTCTGAACGCCCACTTTGACCGTCGGCTCGACGGGAATTGCGCGGGTCACAAAGTTGACGATACCGCCCACGTTTTGTGGGCCATAACGCACTGCACCGCCGCCGCGCACCACATCCACCGCGTCCATGTTGCCCATGCTTACCGGGGCAAAAGACAACTGAGGCTGACCGTACGGCGCAAACGGCACCGGGATGCCGTCCATCAACACCGTCGAGCGCGTGGCCAGACGCGGGTTGAGGCCGCGTATGCCGAAGTTGAGGGCCATGTCATGGCTGCCGGTGCCGTTGTTTTCCGGTGCGTTGACGCCGGGGATGCGGTTGAGTACCTCGCGGGCAGACGTGGCGCCCTGGCGTTCGAACTCTTCGCGGCGGATCACGTCACGGGCGCCCGGATGCTCGAACACATTGATTTGCTCGGCATCGCCCAGCCAGTCACCGACCACGCTGGAAGCGCCCAATTCGATACTTTGTGGGGCGTTAGCAGCGGGCGCCGGTTGCAGGCTAAAGGCCCCTTCACCTTCTGAACGGGCTTGCAGGCCGGTGCCTTCGAGCAACGTTTGCAAGCCTTGCTCCGGCTTGAAGTTACCTTCCAGGCCGTGGCTTTGCAGGCCACTGGCGGCGGCCGAACTGAACGAAATCAGCACCCCGGCTTCACGTCCAAACTGATTCAGCGCGTTTTCCAGAGAGGAGGGTGCGATGTGATAGTGCTTGGCGTCAGCCTCGGCAACGGCGTTGAAGCTGAGGCTGGCACCCAGTAACACACTGGCCAGGGACGTAAGACGGAACGGCTGAGCGGGCATGAAAAAGTCCTGAGAAGAAGGGATAACCGAAGTGGCTTACCTTCTCTGTCACGCCAGATTTAAAAACAGCTCACGTTTTTTGAAATAAGCACACATCGCTTGCCTCGCGATCTTTTAAAAGATCAAAAGATCGCGAGGCAAGCTCGCTCCTACAGGGGGTTACGCACGTGCCTCGACTGTCACCCAGTACCGCGTAAAGCGTCTGACCCGCACCGGCAGGCTGATTTCCAGCAGGCTTAGGATCCGCTCGCTGTCGTCTATCGGGTAAGTGCCGGAGATCAGCAGCTCAGCGACTTTAGGGTCGCAATTGAGTTGGCCGCGGCGGTAGCGGCCCAGTTCGGCCAGAAAGTCTTGCAGGCGCATATGTGCGGCCACCAGCATGCCGTCAGTCCAGGCGCCGCTGCCAGCGTCCAGGGCATGCGGAGTGCTCCAGGCCAAGCGGTTAAAGCTCACTTGCTGATGGGCGTTTACCCACAACGGGCCGCCGGTGTGATCGGCCGGTGACAGCGCGACCCGGCCATCAAACACGGCCAGTTCGGTGCGGTTATTGAATTGGCGCAGGTTCAGGCGCGCGGCCTGCGGCTGCAACAGGCCATCGGCGGTGAGCACCTGCAAAGGCCGGGGATCTTTAGCGGTAATCAGCTGCATCTCGCCCTCCAGCAGACGAATCACGCGCTGCTGGGCGTTGAAGTTCACATCCACCGAGCTGGCGGTGTTGAGCTGGATCAGGCTGCCGTCTTGTAACTGCACTTTGCGACGCTGGCCGACCGGGCTGCTGTAATCCGCCAGCAGCGGGGTGATCGGCAATTGGTCGCGCAGGCCGTAGGTCAGTGCCGAGCCCGCGCCCAACAACAGCAACAGCTTGAGGGCGTGGCGACGGCTGCTGCTTTTCGGCGCGTTCAACGCGGCGTGGGCTAGGGGCGAGGACAGCCCGCGCAAGCGTTGGTTGACCCGCTGAATATGCTCCCAGGCGCGTTGGTGTTCGCTGTGGGCCTGTAGCCAATGCTCCCAGGCTTGCTGGCGCCGGGGGCTAAGCGCGCCGCCCTGCATTTCCACCAGCCAGCTCACCGCTTGCTCGGCGACCCCCGGGGTGATGTCTGGCGGATGATTAAAGGCGCCGTTCACAGGGCGAAGTAGCAGCGCAGGGCGGCTTTGTTCAGGTGGCGTTTAACCGTGGCAATCGAAATGCCCAGTTGCGCGCCGATCTCGGCATAGCTCAGGCCATCGACCTGTGCCAGCAAAAAGGCACGCTTGACCGGCGAGGGCAGGCCGTCGAGCAATTGATCCAGCTCGGCGAGGGTTTGCAGGATGATGGCTTTGTCTTCTTCAGACGGCACCAGTGTCTCGGGCAGCTCTGCCAGCGCCTGCAAATAGGCGCGCTCCAGCTCCTGGCGACGATAGTGGTTAAACAGCACGCGCTTGGCAACCACGGTCAAAAAAGCCCGGGGTTCGGCAATGGTCGGTGTTTCGCGGGCGGTCAGCAGCCGCATAAAGGTGTCTTGCGCCAGATCGGCAGCGCCTTGCGGGCAACCCAGCTTGCGCCGCAGCCAGGCGGTGAGCCAGCTGTGGTGGTCCTGATAGAGAACCTCGACGGTGTTTGACGGGGGCAACGACCACTCCAGCTGCGCAGAAGACGCTTTAGAGAACAAGAATTGTTCGCATTGTAGTAGCGAGGGATTGGATTGAGCAATCACCCTTGATCAAAGGATTCAGCACAGCCCGTCATCTGCTTTTGCATATGAGAATATTTATCATTAATATCCGCCTTCTTTTTGACTTCCCGCCTCGACGCCCATGAACCCTCCCGAACTCAAGGATGGACCTGGCAGTGAATCGCGCCATGGACGTGCGCATTTTCTGCAGGTGTTTTTATCCCAGCGCCCACAAATGGAAGCGCTGGTCAGCCGCCGCGTGGGCTGCCGGGCCACGGCCGCCGATCTGGTTCAGGATTTGTTTTTGCGGTTCTGGCGTCGGCCCTTGGTTCAGGTTGAGGAACTGGGCACTTATTTGCTGCGTTGCGCGGGCAACATCGCTATCGACCATCTGCGCAGCGAAGGCAGCCGCGACCGGCTCAACCAGCATTGGCAGACCGAGCCTGACGCCCAAGGCTGTGAGCCGCAGGCGGCGCTGGAGGCGGGCAATGATTTGCGCCAGGTCGAGGCGGCCTTGCGCAGCCTGCCGGAGCGCACCCGGCACATCTTTTTGCTCAATCGCATCCATGGCCGCACCTATGCCGAGATCGCCAAGGTCACAGGCGTGTCCCAAAGTGCCGTCGAAAAACATATGATGCGCGCCCTAGAGGCCTGCAAGGCCAGCTTGCGAGAGCCGCCAGGGACAGCATCGTGACTCAACATTCGAAGATCCAGGTGACACCCGAGCAGGAGCGCACCGCGCTGCAATGGCTGAGCGTGCTGCATGACCAGCCCGACAGCGGCGACCAGGCCACCTTCAGCCGCTGGCTGCAAGCAGACCCGGCCCATGCCGAGGCCTACGCGCAGGCGCAAGTGGTGTGGGAACTGAGCGAAGTGGCGGGCAGCACCTTGGCCAATGAAGAAGCGCTGGTGATGCAGCGCTACCTGTCGCAGATGAACGTCAGCCGCCGTCATCGCCTGGCACGCTGGTCCAGCGGCCTCGCCGTAGCAGCCTGCCTGTTGCTGATGGTCGGGGTGTTCGCCGGTTGGCAACCCATGCGCTGGCTAAATGATCTGGGGGCCGATTACGTCAGTGCGCCGGGGCAAGTGCGAACCTTGACCCTGGCCGATCAATCCGAAGTGGCGCTGGGCGCCGACAGCGCCATTGCTGTGAACTTCAGTGGCAACGAGCGACATGTCGAATTGCGCCGGGGCGTGGCGTTTTTTCACGTCACCCACACCGGCCAGCCATTTGTGGTGGATGCCGACGGCGGCGAAGCGCGGGTGTTGGGCACCGAGTTTGAGGTTCGTTTACAGCCTGGCGGCGCGCAGGTCACGGTGTTGTCCGGGCGGGTCGGGGTCAAGGCTGACAAACAGGCGCCGCAGCAGATTCTTACCGCTGATCAACAAGTGGCCTACGCCGCAGGCACGGCAGACACCGTGCACCGCGTCGACAGCCTTGCACAACTGGGCTGGCGCACGGGCTGGCTGACGTACTACAAAACCCCGCTGGCCGATGTCGTGGCCGACCTCAAGCGTTATTACCCCGGGCAGATTGTGCTGCTGAATGCGCAGTTGGGTGAACGGCGTATCAGCGGCAGCTTCCCCAGCCAGGACCCGCAAACAGTGATTAATTCCCTGCAAGGCGTGCTCGGGTTTGAACAGCACAACCTGTTTGGGAAGGTGATTGTTCTGCGCTGATTACCGGACTTTTCTCTCAAGCCAAAGCGGCGTGCCTTGCTTGTGAAAGCCGATTCTCAAGCCTAGCCTGAGTACATCTGGTTCACCCCCTTCATCGGCCCGGCAACGACAGTGAATCAGGCACGGATTAGACTCACGAACATTCACCCGGAGGGCTCCCCCATGAGCGCCAAACATACGCACTGTGTTGCAGAGTCCGCTGCTAAAACGTTCGAAACCCAAGAGCAGGCTGCCAGTTATGACCGTTGGTTTCACGCCAAGGTACAAGCCGCGCTGGATGATCCAGGCCCCGGAGTCCCGCACGATCAAGTAATGGCCGATATGCGGGCGCTTATTGAATTGAAGCGCAACACGCACAGTGCGGATTGAATGGCGGCCCGAGGCTCGGGCTGACCTCATGAAAATTATTGACTACATCGCCGACCATAACCTTGCTGCAGCGGTTGAACTGACCCTGGCCATTGAAGCTGCGACTTCTGCTCTGCCAGCAAACCCTCACCTGTATCGGTTTGGCCGGATGCCCGGCACTCGTGAAATCGTCGTGCGGCCTAATTATCTGGTGATCTACCGAGTGACGGACCAGATCGATATTTTGGCTGTGCTACATGCCCGTCAGAAATTCCCTGAGGGTATTCAGGGGGAGATTTAAAATTATTTTTCAACAACAGGTGAGGTAAACCCTGAGCCCATCCGTGTAGTGCTTGAAAATGCGAAAAATTCGTATTCCGTAACAAGTCATACACAGGTCATGAGCATGAAGTCCAGGGCAAGGTCGGCGGCAGGCGGTTCGGTAAAGCAGTGGATGGGCGCGTCTGCGTTGGTGATGGCAGGTCTGGCACTCAGCCCGTTGAGCGTGGCGTTGGCGCAAGACGTTGCGCAGCAGCAACCCGTGGCGCTGTTTGATTTCAATCTGCCGGCCAAGGCGTTGCCCCAGGCATTAAACGATTTCAGCCGCTTGACCGGCCTCAGTGTGGTCTACACCGATGAGGCGCCCTTTGGTCTGCAAGCACCGGCCATTAAAGGTCGCCTGAGTGCAGATCAGGCTTTGCAACAATTGCTGGCGCATTCGGGCTTCAACGTCCGCCGCATTGACGCCAGCACCTACGCCCTTGAGCCGCAGCCGACCGGCGATGCGCTGAATCTGGGGGCGACCAGCATTACCTCGCAGATGCAAAACGACACCACCTATCAGCCTCCCGCCACGTCATCGGTGATGCGCGGCACGGGTTCGTCCATGGAAACCCCGCAAACCATCAACGTGGTGCCCGCACAGGTGATTCGCGATCAGGCGCCGCGCAACCTCGATGACGCGCTGAACAACATCAGCGGCATCACCCAGGGCAATACGCTGGGCAGCACCCAGGACTCGGTGATGAAGCGCGGTTTTGGTGACAACCGCGACGGCTCGATCATGCGCGACGGCATGCCCATCGTGCAGGGGCGGGCGCTGAATGCCACAGCTGAGCGGGTCGAGGTGCTCAAAGGCCCGGCTTCGTTGCTCTACGGCATTCAAGACCCGGGCGGAGTGGTCAACGTGGTCAGCAAAAAACCGTTGCTGGAGCAGTACAACGCCGTGACCGTGCGCGGTTCGAGCTATGGCTCGGGTAAAAACGGCAGCGGTGGCAGCCTGGACAGTACTGGCCCTTTGGGTGATTCGGGGCTGGCTTACCGGATGATCGTCGACCACGAAGACGAAGATTACTGGCGCAACTTTGGCGTGCACCGCGAAACCCTCGTGGCGCCGTCGCTGGCTTGGTACGGCGACAATACACAAGTGTTAATGGCCTACGAACACCGCGAATTCCTCTCTCCATTTGACCGTGGCACGGCGATCAACCCTGCGACCAACCATCCGCTGGACATCCCGGCCACGCGCCGTCTGGATGAGCCTTTCAACAACATGGAAGGGCGTTCGGACCTGTACCGCTTTGAAGTCGATCATGACCTCAACGACGACTGGAAAGCCCACTTCGGCTACAGCTGGAACCGCGAAACCTATGACGCCAGCCAAGTGCGTGTGACCAAGGTCAACTCGGACGGTACCCTGACCCGCAGCATGGACGGCACCAAGGGCGCCCTCACCACCGACCGCTTTTCTACAGTCAGCCTGCAAGGCAAAGTTCAGGCGGCGGGTATGCAGCATGATCTGGTGTTTGGCCTGGATGACGAATACCGCAAAATCTACCGGGCTGAATTGATCCGTCAAAACAGCAAGTCCACCTTCAGCTACCTCAATCCGGTTTACGGCAATGAAGTGGCGGGCACCACGGTCAGCGCCAAGGACAGCAACCAGACCGACCTGCTGCGCAGCGATTCGTTATTTGCCCAAGACTCCATTCACCTCACCGATCAATGGATTCTGGTGGCCGGTGCGCGTTTCCAGAAGTACGACCAATTGGCGGGTAAAGCCATCCCGTTCAAAGCCAGTACGGATACCAACGGGGTTAAATGGATTCCGCGTGCAGGGCTGGTGTACCGCTACACCGATGAGTTGTCGTTCTACGGCAGCTACACCGAATCGTTCAAGCCCAACTCCAGCATCGCCCCGCTGGATGGCGGCGTGGTACTCGACTCGGCCATTGCCCCTGAGCAGTCCAAGTCGTGGGAACTGGGCGCCAAGCTGGACATTCCGGGACGCATTACCGGCACGGTGGCGTTGTACGACATTAAAAAACGCAACGTACTGGTGTCGACAACCGTGGGCGCAGACACTGTTTACTCGACGGCGGGCCAGGTTCGCTCACGCGGCCTGGAACTGGACGTCACCGGCCAGTTAAGTGACAACTGGAGCCTGATCGGCAGCTACGCCTACACCGATGCTGAAGTGACCAAAGACAACACCTACCAAGGCATGCGCTTGCAGAACGTGGCCAAAAACAGCGGCTCGGTGTCGGCAGTGTATGACTTCGGCAACATCATTGGGGGTGACAAGTTGCGGGTCGGCGCGGGTGCACGCTATGTGGGCGAACGGGCGGGCGATGCCCTGAACGACTTCGACCTGCCGTCGTACACCGTGGCCGATGCCTTTGCCACCTACGACACCCGCATTGAAGGGCAAAAGGTCAAATTCCAGTTCAACGTCAAAAACCTGTTTGACCGCACCTACTACACCTCGGCGGCCAGCCGTACCTTCGTCTCGATCGGAGATTCGCGCCAGTTCACCCTGTCCAGCACCCTGGAGTTTTAAACCCGCAGGCTATGGCCTTGGGTGGGAGCGGGCTTGCTCGCGATGCAGACGACGCGGATATCCGGGCAGAGACCCAATCGCGAGCAAGCCCGCTCCCACAGGTTATGGGATGAAAGCCGCCCGGTACTCCCCCGGCGTGGCGCCCATGTTTTGCTTGAACCGATTGGTGAAATGGCTGGCGCTGGCAAAGCCGCAGGCCAGGGCGATGTCGCCCAGCGCCAGCGAGCTGTTGCGCAGTAACTCACGCGCGCGGGCCATGCGTCGGGCCAGCACGTATTGATGCGGCGGCACACCGAAGCTTTCACGGAACATGCGCGCAAAGTGGTAGGGCGACAGCGCGCATTGCGCCGCCAGTTGCCCGATGCTGAGCGGCTCGGCCAATGAATGCTCAATGCTCTCAACCAAGTGGCGACGCTGATGGGCGGCCAGCCCGCCTTTGAGTTGCAGCCCGTCGCGCATCCCCACCTGATTGAGCAACGCATGGTCGAGCAGGGTGCTGGCCAGGCTGCTGGTCAGCAGGCGTTCGCCCGGCTCGCTCCAGTTCAGGTTGATCAACTGATGAAAGCGCAGGCTTTGCTGCTCGTCTTCTTGAAAGGTGATTTCGCGCAGTTGCAGGCTGCGCGGTTCGCGGTCGAGCAGGGTGATGCAACCCAGGGCGAATTGCTCCTGGCTGACATACACGTGCGCCAGGCGAATTTCGCCATTGATGATCCACGACGATTGATGTTCGGCGGGCAGCACACAGAGCTTGCCCGGCGAGCCTTTGCTGCCCGGTTTTTCCCGACGAAAGGTGCCCGTGCCGCCCGAGATATAGCACGACAAGGTGTGATGCGTCGGCGCCTCGTAGCTGCGCGCGTCGTGATGGTTGCTCCACAACGCCGCAGCCATGCCGTCACCCAGTTCGGCGCTGTGCTCCAGCCGGGCATTGGGCGAGCTGCCCATGGCTTGAAAAACGTGCAGGGTGTGCAGTGTGTGCATGGTCAATTCTCCAACGCCTTGCATCCTACTCCGTCACAGGCCGCCTGCCAGCCCCGGGTAAATAAAAGCGCAAGAATCTGCAAGTGCCGCACAACGCAGGGCCACACACTGCAAGCCATTGACGGGAGTGCGCCATGAATCTGTTTTTGTATGTGTTAACGGTTTTGATCTGGGGCACCACATGGATCGCCCTCAAACTGCAATTGGGCGTTGTCGCCATTCCGGTGTCGATCGTTTATCGCTTTGGGCTGGCGGCGCTGGTGTTGTTTGCCGTGTTGTTGCTCAGTCGCAAGCTGCAAATGATGAACAAGCGCGGGCACTTGATCTGCCTGGCTCAGGGCTTGTGCCTGTTTTGCGTGAACTTCATGTGCTTTTTGACCGCCAGCCAGTGGGTGCCGACGGGGTTGATTGCGGTGGTGTTCTCCACGGCTACCCTGTGGAACGCCTTGAATGCGCGGGTCTTCTTCAAACAGAAAATCGCCCGTAACGTCATTGCCGGCGGAGCATTGGGTTTGCTCGGTCTGGCGCTGCTGTTCTGGCCTGAATTAAGCGGGCACACCGCGACACCACAAACCTTGCTGGGGTTGGGCCTGGCGCTGATCGGCACGATGTGTTTTTCGGCGGGCAACATGCTCTCCAGCCTGCAACAAAAAGCCGGGCTCAAGCCGCTGACCACCAATGCGTGGGGCATGTTGTATGGCGCGAGCATGCTGGCGGTGTACTGCGCGTTTAACGGCATCCCGTTCGACATGGAGTGGAACACGCGCTACATCGGCTCGCTGTTGTACCTGGTGATTCCGGGTTCGGTGATTGGCTTTACCGCGTACCTGACCCTGGTCGGGCGCATGGGCCCGGAGCGCGCGGCGTATTGCACGGTGCTGTTCCCGCTGGTGGCGCTAAACGTGTCGGCGTTTGTCGAAGGCTACCAGTGGACAGCCCCCGCGCTGGCCGGGCTGGTTCTGGTGATGCTGGGCAATGTGCTGGTGTTTCGCAAACCCAAGCCCGTACCTATGACAGCCAAACTGGCCTGAAAAAGCACTGTAGCCGCTGCCGAAGGCTGCGATGGGTTGCGCAGCGACCCTGCTGTTGAAGGTCCTTCGGCCCTTATCGCAGCCTGCGGCAGCGGCTACTGGTTTTGGCTGTGTTTAGCCTTTGAATACCTGCGGGTTGACCAGATCTTGCGGGCGTTCGCCGAGCAAGGCGCTGCGCAGGTTGGCCAGCGCACGGTTGGCCATGGCTTCGCGGGTTTCCTCAGTGGCCGAGCCGATGTGCGGCAAGGTCACGGCGTTTTTCAGGGCAAACAACGGTGACTCGGCCAGCGGCTCTTTCTCGTACACGTCTAAACCTGCACCGCGGATGGTGTTGTTTTGCAGGGCGTGAACCAGCGCCGCTTCGTCCACCACCGGGCCACGCGAGATGTTCACCAGAATCGCGCTTTTCTTCATCAGCTTCAGTTCGCGCTCGCTGATCAAGTGTTTGGTTTTCTCGCTCAGTGGCACCACCAGGCAGACGAAGTCAGCCTCGGCCAGCAACTGATCCAGCGTGCGGAATTGTGCTCCCAACTCTTGCTCAAGGTCCGTCTTGCGGCTGTTGCCGCTGTACAGAATCGGCATGCCAAAACCCAGGCGGCCACGACGGGCAACGGCGGCACCGATATTGCCCATGCCGACGATACCCAGGGTTTTGCCGTGCACATCGGTGCCGAACAAGGCTGGCCCTACGCTGGCTTTCCATTCACCAGCCTTGGTCCAGGCGTCCAGCTCTGCCACGCGGCGAGCGGCGCTCATGATCAAGGTAAAACCCAGGTCGGCGGTGCTTTCGGTCAGCACGTCCGGGGTGTTGGTGAGCATCAGCCCGCGTTCGTTGAAGTAATCGACGTCGTAATTGTCGTAACCCACCGACACGCTGGACACCACTTCAAGGTTCTTGGCGTTTTCCAGCTGCTTGCGACCCAACTTGCGGCCAACGCCGATCAAGCCATGGGCGTGGGGCAGGGCTTCCTCAAACTGAGCATTGATATCGCCCAGCTTGGGGTCAGGCACGATGACGTTGAAATCCTCTCGCAGGCGCTCGACCATTGCTGGCGTGACGCGGCTGAAGGCAAGTACGGTTTTCTTGGTATTAGAAAGACTCATCGGTACAAGGCTCGTCGGCTGTCGGGAATGTAAGCACGCTAACATTCCCGCTGAAATTGTGCAGCCCTGATTAGCTTTTGTGGGAGCGGGCTTGCTCGCGATAGGGGCGCTGAGCGTATCCAGAAAGACCGCATTGCTTGCATCGCGAGCAAGCCCGCTCCCACCGTTCGCCTTAGCTGTACGTAGCCAGCTCTACCTGATGCGCAGTCAGGATATCGGGCAGCGTGCCGCGCAGAAACTCAACCCAGGTTTTGATCTTCGCATCCAGGTATTGGCGCGACGGGTAGATGGCGTACAGGTTGAGCTCTTGCGAGCGGTACTGCGGCAATATCCGCACCAGTGTGCCGTTGCGCAGGCCTTCGATGGCGGAGTACAGCGGCAAAACGCCCACGCCCATGCCGCTGATGATCGCGTTACGCATGGCATCGGCCGAGTTGACCAAAAACGGCGACGAATTGATCAACACCATTTCCTGGCCTTCGGGGCCTTCAAACACCCACTTGTCCAGGGCAATCACCGGGCTGACCAGGCGCAGGCAGGCGTGGTTGAGCAAGTCGCTGGGTTTAAGCGCTTTGCCGTTGGCTTTCACGTAGTCGGGAGAGGCGCAGACGATGCTGTAGGTGATGCCCAAACGCTGGGACACAAACCCCGAGTCCGGCAGTTCGGTGGCCAGCACGATCGAAATGTCGTAGCCCTCGTTGAGCAAGTCCGGCACACGGTTGGCCAGGGTCAGGTCGAAGGTGACGTCCGGGTGGGTCTTGCGGTAGCGGGCAATGGCGTCGATCACGAAGTGATGGCCAATGCCGGTCATGGTGTGCACTTTCAGTTGCCCGGCCGGGCGCGAGTGCGCATCGCTGGCCTCGGCTTCAGCTTCTTCAACATACGCCAGGATTTGCTCGCAACGCAGCAAATAGCGCTTGCCGGCTTCGGTCAGGGCAATGCGCCGGGTGGTGCGGTTGAGCAAGCGGGTTTGCAGGTGAGCCTCAAGGTTGGAGACCGCGCGCGAGACGTTAGCGGTGGTGGTGTCCAGCATGGCGGCCGCGGCGGTAAAGCTACCGGCTTCGGCCACACAACTGAAGGCGCGCATGTTTTGCAAAGTGTCCATGAAGTGCTCTCAGGGCGGTATAGGGGACAGCAACAAAGGAGACAGCGACAAATTGTGACATGAAGTTTCAGGATTTACTGAGCGGATCTCATGCGACTTACGGATTATTCTGTGAACGGTAATAAAGAATCACAGTTATGCCAGCTTATCGTTGCCCCTGCCAAGCCATAGACTTATCTATCTCGAAAAACCTCCCCTCATGTCAGGAATTTGCAGCAGTGCAGCGTCGCATCAGCAGAGAGCTTAAAGCCCTCAGTGTTCTGGCTTTATCGTTGGCATTAAATGGCTGTATCGGTTTCGGCGGCATTGCCCCCAAGGGCGAAATGCTCAATGCCAATACACTGGCCACTGACGAGGCGATTAAAAGCGCCGCGCAAGACGCAAACTGGCCCACAGCGCAATGGTGGCGCGCTTATGGCGACCCGCAATTGGACAGTTGGATCAGCCTGGCTGTACAGGGTAGCCCGACCATGGCAATCGCCGCCGCCCGTGTGCGGCAGGCCAAAGCCATGGCCGGTGTGGCCGAGTCTGCCGAGTCCCTGCAAGTCAATGGCACTGCGGCGCTTAAACGACATGGTTGGCCGTCGGACCAGTTCTATGGTCCCGGTGGTCTGGACAGTGCCAATACGTGGGACAACAACGCCCAGTTAGGCTTCAGTTATGCGCTGGATTTGTGGGGCCGCGAGAGCAATACCACCGAGCAAGCGGTGGACATGGCCCACATGAGCGTGGCCGAGGCGCGCCAGGCGCAACTGGAGTTGCAGAACAATGTGATCCGCACCTACATCCAGTTGTCGCTGCACTACGCGCAACTCGACATTGTTGAATCGACCCTGCACCAGCAAGAGCAGATCCGCGACCTGGCGCAGCGACGCCTGGACGGCGGCATCGGCACCCATTTTGAAGTCAGTCAAGCTGAAGCGCCGCTGCCCGAAACCCATCGCCAGATCGACGCACTGGAAGAAGAAATCGCCCTGACGCGTAACCAACTGGCCGCGCTGGCCGGTAAAGGCCCGGGCGAGGGCGCACGCCTCAAACGCCCGACCCTGGCGTTGAACACGGTGCTCAAACTGCCATCGACGTTACCTGCGCAATTGCTGGGCCAGCGCCCTGACGTGGTTGCCAGCCGTTGGGAAGTGGCCGCGCAAGCCCGTGGCATCGACGTTGCCCACGCCAATTTCTACCCGAACGTGGATTTGGTCGGCAGCCTTGGTTTTATGGCCACAGGCGGCACCGCACTGGGTTTTTTGACGGCACAAAAAATGAGCTACAACGTCGGCCCTGCGATCTCCTTGCCGATCTTTGATGGCGGCCGCTTACGCTCAGAGTTGGGCGCGGCATCGGGCGGTTATGACCTGGCGGTGGCCCGGTACAACCAGACCCTGGTCAACGCGCTCAAAGGCATCTCTGACCAGTTGATCAAACGCGAGTCCATGGACAAGCAGCAAGTGTTCGCGGCCGAGTCGGTGGCAGCGGCGCAGAAAACCTATGACATCGCCATGATCGCCTACCAGCGCGGCCTCACCGACTACCTCAATGTGCTCAACGCGCAGACCCTGCTGTTCCATCAGCAAGAAGTCCAGCAGCAAGTCGAGGCGGCGCGCTTGAGTGCTCACGCAGAATTGGTGACGGCATTGGGCGGGGGCCTGGAAGCAGGCAGCGACGTCCCCAAAGACGACCGTTATGCGCCGAACAAACCTGGGGCGGTTATGGCCTTGTTCAATAAATGACGCAGCGCCCCCACCCTGTAGGAGCGAGCTTGCCTCGCGATCTTTTAAAGATCGCAGCCTTCGGCAGCTCCTGCGACGAGTTCCGGTTTCACACTTTTGAGAGCCTGTAGATGAACCACTTGCCCGCCCCGGTACGCTGGCTGTATTCGCTGGAATGGCGCCGAGGCTTTTTTGACTGGGCACGCAGCGATGGCGTGACCTGGGTGCATATTTTCAAAGTGTTGATTGCCGCATTTCTGACCCTGTGGTTGGCCATGCGTCTGGAATTGCCACAACCGCGCACCGCGATGATCACCGTGTTTATCGTGATGCAGCCGCAAAGCGGCCAAGTGTTCGCCAAAAGCTTTTACCGGTTTCTAGGCACCCTGACCGGTTCGGCAGTGATGGTGGCGTTGATCGCCTTGTTTGCGCAAAACACCGTGCTGTTTCTCGGTTCGCTGGCGATTTGGGTGGGTATCTGCTCGGCCGGTGCGGCACGTTGCCGTAACTTCCGCGCCTATGGCTTTGTCTTGGCCGGTTACACCGCCGCCATGGTGGGGCTGCCCGCCCTGGCGCACCCGGACGGTGCGTTTATGGCCGCCGTATGGCGAGTGCTGGAAATCTCGCTGGGCATTTTGTGCTCAACCGTGGTCAGTGCCGCGATCCTGCCGAAAACCGCCGGGGCAGCGATGCATGACGCGCTGTACAAGCGCTTTGGCGTGTTTGCCGGGTTTGTCGCTGAAGGCCTGCGCGGCCAGTCGACCCAAGAAGCTTATGAAGCCAGCAACGTGCGCTTTATCGGCGAGAGCGTGGGCCTGGAAGGCATGCGCAGCGTGACGGTTTTCGAAGACCCGCACATGCGTCGGCGCAGCGGCCGTTTGAGCCGCCTCAACAGTGAATTCATGGCCGTGACCACGCGCTTCAACGCCTTGCATCAACTGCTGGCGCGGTTGCGCTCTCGGGGCGTGGGCTCGGTGATTTCGGTGGTCGAGCCCGAGATGGAATTGCTCGCGCAGTTGCTGGAGGCCTATTCGGGCCGCTCCCTGACCGACAAAGACGCCGTGGTGCTGGCCGAACAATTGGCCGAGTTCAAGACCCGCCTGCCGGCCCAGGTCCGCGCACTGCGGGTGAGCTTTCTCGAAAACCAGCCCAGCGACACCGAGTTTCTCGATTTCAACACCGCCTTCGAACTGTTGTTCCGCTTTGTCGATGATTTGCACAACTACGCGTTGACCCATGCGTCGCTGGCCGATCACACCCACGAACGCGAGCGTTGGGACCAACCGTTTATCTCGCAAACCAACTGGTGGTCGGCGGCCGCTTCAGGGATCCGCGCGGCCTTTATCCTGGTGGTGCTGGGCACTTACTGGGTACTGACGGCCTGGCCGAGCGGGGCAATGATGACCCTGATTGCCGCCGCCACAGTCGGCTTGTCAGCGGCCACGCCCAACCCCAAACGCATGGCCTTTCAAATGGCCTGCGGGACCTTTATCGGCGCGATAGTGGGCTTTGTCGAGATGTTCTTTGTGCTGCCGCACATCGACGGCTTCCCGCTGCTGTGCCTGGTCTTGACCCCGGTGATTGTGTTCGGCTCGTTCCTCACCTCGCGGGCCAACTACGTGGGCGTCGGGCTTGGCTTGCTGATCTTTTTCAGCACCGGTTCGGTGCCTGACAACCTGACGATCTACAACCCGTACCAGTTCATCAATGACTACATCGCCATGGTCATGGGCATGCTGGTGTGCGCGGCGGCCGGGGCAATCATTCTGCCGCCCAACAGTCACTGGTTGTGGAGCCGTCTGGAACAAGACCTGCGTGAACAAGTGGTGTATGCCATCAGCGCCAAGTTGCGCGGTTTGAGCTCCAGCCTCGAAAGCCGTACCCGCGACCTGATGCACCAGGCCTATGGCCTGGCAGCCGGTCAGCCCAAAGTGCAACGCGAACTGCTGCGCTGGATGTTTGTGGTGCTGGAAGTGGGCCACGCGATCATTGAGCTGCGTAAAGAACAGGCGATTTTGCCGATTCACCCGGCATATGCTGAGTCGCAGCCCTGGCGCCAAGCCATCCGCGTGATGGGCCGTTCGCTGGTGCGTTTGTTTATCGCCCCCAGCGAAAACAACCTTGAGCGCGCGCTGATTGCGGTCGACCACGCCATCAGCCGGGTGCAGGCCGCCGACGAACCCTTTGCGCGCAATTTCGACACCTCGGCGCTGGTCCGGGTGCAAAGCTACCTGCACTTTATTCGTACCTCACTGCTCGACCCGCAATCGCCGCTGGCTCATTTTGCCCAGCCGCAAGGACTTGAACATGCCTCGTGAAATCGCCTTCCACGGCGTCTACATGCCCACCATGACCCTGATGTTTTTTATCGCGGCGGGGTTGGCATGGGGCTTTGACCGACTGTTTTCCGGCTACGACCTGTACCGCTTCTTCTGGCACCCGGCGCTGCTGCGCCTGAGCCTGTTCATTTGTCTTTTTGGCGCCATGGCGCTCACTGTTTACCGTTGAGACTGATCCGATGAAAAAGTTCTTCAGCCTGCTTGCCACCTTGCTGGTTCTGGCCCTTGCGATATGGATCGGCCGCACCCTCTGGGAGCATTACATGAACACCCCGTGGACCCGCGACGGGCGGGTCCGCGCCGACATCATCAACGTGGCCGCAGACGTCAACGGCTACGTGGTCAACGTGCCGGTCAAAGACAACCAGTTGGTGAAAAAGGGCGATGTACTGCTGGAAATCGACCCGGAGCACTACGAAATTGCCGTCAAACAGGCCGAGTCGCTGGTGGCTTCACGCAAGGCCACCTGGGAGATGCGCAAACAGAACGCCCGTCGCCGGGCCGACATGGACAACCTGGTGATCTCCCGCGAAAACCGTGACGACGCCGGTAACATTGCCGATTCAGCCCTGGCTGATTACCAGCACGCACAGGCGCAACTGGACGCGGCCAAGCTCAACCTTAAACGTACCAAAGTCGTGGCCACCGTTGATGGCTACGTGACCAACCTCAACGTGCACCCGGGTGACTACGCACGGGTCGGCGATCCGAAAATGGCCGTAATCGACAAAGATTCGTTCTGGGTCTACGGCTTCTTCGAAGAAACCAAACTGCCGCACATTCGCGTTGGCGACACCGCAGAGCTGCAAATGATGAGCGGCGAAGTGTTGAAAGGCCACGTAGAAAGCATCTCGCGCGGTATCTACGACCGCGACAACCCCGAGAGCCGCGAACTGGTGGCGGACGTCAACCCGACCTTCAACTGGGTGCGTCTGGCCCAGCGTGTGCCGGTGCGCATCCACATCGACGAAATCCCGGACGGTTTCCTGCTGGCGGCGGGCACCACCTGCACCGTGATTGTTGATCAAACCGATAAATAAGCTGCACAACTGTGTAGGAGCGAGCTTGCCTCGCGATCTTTTGATTTTTATCCAAAAGGCTTTAAACGCCGCAATGGGTATCTGCGAGCAATAGATCAAAAGATCGCGAGACAAGCTCGCTCCTACAATTTTTTGGCAATAGGGTAAATACCCGCTTAACCCGCGCTAAACGTCTCATGCAAATGACGCCACAGCACCTTGCCACTGGCGTCGCGCTCAAACACCACGGTGGCCCGGCGGTCGGTGCGGGTGCCGTTGTGTTCTTCTTGCAGCTCCCGGTAGCTGACCACCGCGCCTTCTGCGTGCAAGGCGATGCCCTGGAATTCGCTGAGGGTGATTTTTAACCCCGGGCGGGCCCCGCGCAGTTGTTCAAACAGGGTCTCGACACCGTTGGCATCCAGCACTTTGCCGGTCGGGGTAATCATCGAAAACTGTGGTGAGAAGCGGGCGAGCAGCACCGGCAACACGCCGGGTTCCAGACCGGAAAACCAGTCTTCAATCTCAACGTGGGTTTCGGTTACAAGGTCGAAGTAGCTTGAATAGTCAGTCATCACAGTTTCCAGGTCAGGGCGCCAGCAAGGCCAGCACGTGTGGAGTATTGAGGCGTAACACGGGGATAAGCGGCGCCAGGGTTAATACGCAACCGATGGCAAAGCATAGGGCAAAGGCGTGGGGCGTCGAGGTGATTGTGCTCAAGGCGGCGAACAGCGCCATCATCAGCGCCGGACCGAGCAGAAAACTCAACTGGCGGTTTATATTCCACAGCGCGCTGGCGTGCCCCATGCGTTCGGGCCTTATATCGATAAACGCGGTGTTTTGCGCGGTACTGCTACACAGGCTGCCGCCAAATCCCATCAGTGAGTACAGAGGGATCGCCAGCCACAGGTGTGAACTGTCCACCTGAATCAGCAAACCAATGCCTAAGGCTTGTGCACCCATGCCCAGCAGCATTAAGGGTTTGGGCCCCAGTTGGTTGAATTGATAACGGCTCACCATAATGCCCAGCGCCGACGCCAGCGCCCACGGCAGCATCAAGGCGCCGGTCTGCGCAGGGCTCAAGCCCAACTGATGCAAATACAAAATACTCACCAGTTGGGTGCCGATAAAAATCCCCGCCACACACAGGTACATCAGCATGGCGACGCGCAACAGCGGGCTTTTCAGCAAGCCGCCCATGCTGCGGGCGCCGGTTGCCAGGCTGTTGAGGTTGAGTGCCGGGCATTCGGTGGGGCGTGGTTCGGCTTTGATCCACACACCCGCCAGCACCAGGGCCAGCAATGCCAGCGGCAGGTTGACGTAGAACACTCCGCGCCATGACCCGTACTCCACGACCCAACCGCCCAGTGCCGGTGATAACGCCGGTACCAGCAGCGCGACCAATAGAATCACCGATGTCAGGCGTGCCCGCTCACGCACCGGAAAGTGCCGGTAGACCATGGCCTGGCCGACCGGGATCAACAACCCGCCGCCCAGACCCTGGAGCAAGCGCCAGCCGATAAGCGCCTCGATTGAACCGGCTTGGGCGACACACCACGACGCGACACTGAACACCAGCAGCGAGGCGAGAATCAGGCGTTTCTCGCCAAACACCGAGGCCAGCCACACGCTGGGCAAAATGATCAACGTGAGGCCGAGCATGTAGGCATTGCCGATCCAGGCCAGTTGATTGACCGAGGCGTGCAGCATCTGGCCGATCTGCGGGTAGGCAATCGATGCGGCGAACATGTTGACCAGGTCCAGTGCAAAGCCGAGCACATAGATCAGCGCGAGTTTGTTGCGGTAAGCCATGTCGGGCTCCTTGAAAGAGCCTGCACAGTAAGTCGCTTTTTCCTTTAGAGAAACGGTCTGCGCCCTGCTAGATTGTCAAAAATATTTTGACAGTCAGCGGGTTTAAACATGGTCAGCCTCGATCGATTCGACACCTTCAAAGCCGTGGTCGAAGCCGGCTCATTGACCGCCGCCGCCGATTTACTGGGCCAGACCCGGGCCGTGGTCAGCTTCAACATCAAACGCCTGGAGGCTGAGCTCGGGGTGACGTTGCTCATCCGCAACACCCGACGACTGGCGCTGACCGAGGCGGGCGAACGTTTCTATGTGCGCTGCCTGAGCATGCTCGAAGAAGCGCGGCTGGCGATTGACGAGGCGCGCAGTGAACACACCGAACTCAAGGGCACGCTGCGCATCACTACCACGGTGGAGTACGCGTTGGCCAAAGTGGTGCCTGCGCTGGAGCTGTTTCGCGCCCGACACCCTGAACTGAACGTGCATCTATCGACCTCTTCGACCCATGCAGACCTGATCTCAGAGCGTTTTGACGTCGCCCTGCGGCTGGGCCGCGTGCTCGACTCCAGCCATCGCGCCGTGCAGTTGCGCACCTTTGAGATTCTGCCGGTGGCCTCGCCGGGCTTTGTTGCCAGCCTGGCGCCGATCAACAGCGTGCAAGCCCTTGAACAAGCACCCTGGCTGGAACATGGGCGGGTCGGTGAGTTGAGCATTACCGAGTTGAGCAGCGGCAGTGTCCGGCCTTATCAACCCAACCCGGCCAATGCGCGGATCAAGGCCGACAATTCATCGGTGCTGCAGGCGTTTGCCTTGACCGGGCAGGGCGTGGCGATTTTGCCGGACTGGCTGATCGAGGACGATTTGCAGGCCGGCAGGCTGGTGCATCTGCTGCCCGGCTGGCAACTCACGCGCCAAGGCATCTATGCGCTGTACCCCGACACCCGTCATTTGCCCCTGAAAGTTCGCGTGTTTATTGATTTTATGAAGACTCACGGATAACGCGGTACATTCATACTAAAGTTATAACTCCATTGTTTTTATATTTTTTATAAAAAAATAAAGAAGTATGAATAACGCATTGGGTGCGTGTTCCGTTATCACGCGCTGTGCGTTTTATTATCATGTCGTGTGCGTTGATGTGACATGGATTGTCAGTGGCAGGTGATTGAATACGCGTTGAATGTGCGTGCACTCATCGGGTGCAAAAGAGGGAATTAGCCTGTTTTGAAATTGTCGGCTGTATGGCTAGTATTGTCCCTGCATTGCCAGAGCTGTAACGGCATAGAACTTGGAAGTCGTCCACCTGACGGTTTTAATCATTACGCGTTGTCTGGGTGTGTTCACCATGGTTAACGAATGGATTCGTAGAGCGTATGTCCAGCTGCTGTCAATCGAGAACCTGCCTTCTCGCGGCCAGCCCGGCCCGGCACAAAGCCCGGTCGCCAGCGTTTGCCCTGTAGTTTCCCTTCGTTTTTCACAGACCTTTTCAGCCTTGGACTCAGCGCTTCATCGCCCGCTGGCGGTGTTTGGCAGTGGCAGAGCAAGGCGTCTGAACGGACGTGACGAAACAGGCGTGGGCTGAAGCCTTACGCCAAACAGTCGTTGAATAGCACGACCCCATTATCGAATAACGGTTGTTAATTACGCCGCCGGGGATACTTGCGCCCTGCATTTAGTGCAGTGGCGAGTCCCTTTATTTATCGAATGAATAAAGTAGGTGTGAGATGAAGAGTATTGTGATTGTTGACAAGGCATCAGGGGCTAAGTCGGAACAGGCGTTGGGTTCGCTCAGCCTTAAAGGCACGAGCATTGTAAAACTGCCCTTCGGCCAGGAGAGTGTTCAGTCTTATCAACAGTCCGGCAATAATCTGGTTATTACACTCAAGTCCGGTGAAACCGTTACGATCCAGAACTTCTTTGTGACGGGCAGCGACGGAGCCACTAACCAACTGGTGCTGGAGGGCAGCAATGGAACGCTGCTCCTGGGTCAGTATTCTTCACCTTACTCTGGCTTTACTTTCACCCAGATTTCCAGCCTTGACGACCTGACACTGGCCGCGGCTGGCGGCAGTGCCGACATTCCTAACTGGGTCCTGTGGGGGCTTGGCCTTCTGGCGGTAGGTGGCGCGGCGGCTGCGTTGAGCGGTGGTGGCGGTGGCGGCGGCCATCATGGCGGTGATGGCGATACCGCAGCGCCCGGTGCTCCAACCGGTATTTCGGTGAGCAACGATGGCCTGAGCGTCATCGGCAAGGGCGAGGCCGGTTCCAAAGTGACGGTCAAGGATGCGGCCGGTAACGTGGTCGGCACCGGCACGGTCGGCGCTGATGGCAACTTCAAGGTGCCCCTGGACTCGTCCAAGACCAACGGCGAAAAACTCGACGTAACCTTGACCGACCCGTCGGGTAACCAGTCCCCGGTCGGTAGCGTGGTGGCGCCTGACACCACCGCTCCAGAGGCCCCGACCGGCCTGACGGTCAGCCCGGATGGCCAAACCATCAGCGGCAAGGGTGAGCCTGGCTCGACGGTGACGGTTAAAGATTCTGCGGGCAATGTGATCGGCTCGGGCACCGTAGGGGCTGATGGCAATTTCGACATTACCCTCGGCACCCCGCAAAACAACGGTCAAACCCTTGATGTCACCTTGACCGACCCGGCGGGCAACCAGTCGCCGGTCGGCAGCGTGGTGGCGCCTGACACCACCGCTCCTGATGTACCCACCAGCCTGTTTTTGGCCACAGACGGTGTGACATTCAGCGGTAAAGGTGAGCCGGGTTCCCACGTTACGGTCAAGGACTCCGCCAACAATGTGGTGGGCAGTGGCACTGTCGGTGCCGACGGCAATTTCTTGATCACACTGACCTCACCGCAAAGCGTGGGTCAGCAGTTGAACACCACGCTGACTGACGCGGCTCAGAACGAATCGTTGCCAGGCAAATTTATTGTGACTGACACCGATTTGGGCTCAGGAGGCCAACCGCTCGCGGCCACTGACTTGGTCGTCAGCCAGAACGGCCTCTCGATCAGCGGCAAGGGGCAGGCCAATAACAAGATTACGGTCAAGGATGCGGCGGGCAATATTATCGGCAGCGGGACGGTGGATGCCGATGGCAATTTCAACCTGTCTTTCGACACGGCCCTGATCAGCGGCGCCAGCGTGAATGTCACATTGACTGACAGCAAAGGCCAGGTATCGCCAGTCAGCAGCGTTGTGTACACCGACACCACCGCGCCTGATGCGCCAACCAACCTGGCTGTGAGCCCCGATGGCCTGACCCTTACCGGTAAAGGTGAAGTGGGCAGCACAGTTATCGTTAAAAACGCGTCCGGGGAGCAAGTCGGTACAGCGGTCGTGGGGGCTGATGGCAGCTTCGAAGTCACCCTGGACGCCGCTCAAGGCAATGGCACCACCCTTGAAGTGACCTTGACCGACAAGGCTGGCAACGTATCGACAGCTACTCCGGTGGTTGTGGGTGAAGCGGTTGCCCCTGAGGCGCCTACCGGTTTGGTTGTCAGCGCAGATGGCCTGACAGTGACCGGTAAAGGCGAGGTTGGCAGCACCGTAATCGTCAAAGATGCGGCTGGCTTGCCAATCGGCACCGGGGTTGTCGGTGCTGATGGCAGCTTCGAAATAACGCTCGACAAAGCACAAACCAACGGCGAAACCCTGGGCGTCACTTTGACCAATGCCGGAGGTCTGACTTCGCCATCGATCAGCGTGATCGCAGGCGATACCACCGCACCTGAAACGCCAACTAATTTGGCCGTTAGCGACGATGGTCTGGCGCTCACGGGCAAAGGCGAGCCGGGTTCCACCGTCACTATCAAAGATCCAGCTGGCAACGTGATTGGCACTGGGACAGTCGGTGCAGATGGCACCTTCTCGATCACCCTCGAAACAGCTCAAACCAACGGCGAAACCTTGGGCGTCACCCTGACCGACAAGGCTGGCAACGTTTCTCAGGCTGGCAGCGTGGTAGCGGGCGACACCACTGCCCCTGAAGCCCCGACCGGCTTGGGTGTTAGCGCAGATGGCCTGATTCTGAGCGGTAAAGGCGAAGTTGGCAGCACCGTCACCGTAAAAGATGCAGCGGGTAATGTTATTGGCTCCGGCCCTGTGGGCGCTGACGGCAGCTTCGAAATCACTCTCGACCCCGCGCAAACCAACGGCGAAACACTGGCGGTTACCCAAACCGATGCGGCAGGCAATATCTCTGCGGGGGGCAGTGTGGTGGCGGGCGACACCACAGCACCAGCGGCTCCAACTGAACTGGCGGTCAGCGCTGATGGCCTGACCCTCACCGGTAAAGGCGAAATCGGCAGTACCGTCATCGTCAAAGACGCGGAAGGCTTGCAAATCGGTGCTGGGGTTGTCGGGGCTGATGGCAGCTTCGAAATCATCCTGGATGCTGCTCAAACCAACGGCGAAACCCTTGACGTCACACTGACCGACAAAGCGGGCAACATCTCGCAAGTGGGTAGCGTGGTAGCGGGCGATACCACCGCGCCTGACGCGCCAACCGGCTTGGTCCTTAGCGCGGATGGCTTGACCCTGACGGGTAAAGGCGAAGTGGGCAGCACTGTTACCGTCAAAAACGCAGAGGGCGCGGTGATTGGCAGCGGGCCTGTCGGGGCTGATGGCAGCTTCGAAATCACCCTCGACGCGGCGCAGACCAATGGCCAAACCCTGGACGTCACCCTGACCGATAAGGCGGGCAACATCTCGGCAGCCACTCCTGTGATTGCGGGCGATACAACGGCACCTGCCGCGCCAACTGATTTGGCGATCAGCGCTGATGGCCTGACCCTCACCGGTAAAGGTGAAATCAACAGCACGGTCATCGTCAAAAACGCAGCCGGTGGGCAAATCGGCGTCGGGGTTGTGGACGCTGATGGCAATTTCTCGATCACCCTCGACAGCGCGCAAACCAACGGTGAAACCCTCAACGTTACCCTCACCGACGCGGCGGGCAACGTTTCGCTAGCCGGTAGCGTAGTGGCGGGCGACACCACGGCTCCTGATGCGCCGACCAATATCGCGGTGAGCGCGGACGGCCTGACCCTCACCGGTAAAGGCGAGGCGGGCAGCACGGTCATCGTCAAAAACGCTGCCGGTGAATCCGTGGGTACAGCGGTGGTGGGGGCTGACGGCAGTTTTGAAGTCACCCTCGACGCCGCGCAAGGTAATGGCACCGTCCTGGAAGTCACCTTGACTGACAAGGCCGGCAACGTGTCGGAACCGACGCCTGTACTGGTCGGTGAGGCTGTAGCACCTGAGGCGCCAACCGGTCTGGTGGTGAGCGCAGATGGTCTGACAGTGACCGGTAAAGGCGAGATTGGCAGCACCGTGACGGTGAAAGGCCCGGCGGGCAACGTGATTGGTACCGGGGTCGTCGATGTTGACGGTAATTTCTCGGTCACTCTGGACACCGCGCAAACTAACGGCGAATCCCTGGGGGTGACGTTGACCAATGCCGGTGGCCTGACCTCGCCATCGATCAGCGTGGTGGCGGGCGATACCACGGCGCCTGATGCCCCGACTGACCTGGTGGTGAGCGCGGATGGTCTGGCGCTGACCGGTAAAGGTGAAGCGGGTAGCACGGTCACCATCAAAGACGCGGCGGGCACAGTGATTGGTACCGGGCCTGTCGGGGCTGATGGCAACTTCTCAATTACTCTCGACAGCGCACAAACCAATGGCGAAGCCCTCAACGTCACCCTGACCGACAAGGCGGGCAACATCTCGGCAGTCACGCCTGTGATCGCGGGCGACACCACGGCACCTGATGCACCGACTGAGCTTGCGGTGAGCGTTGATGGCCTGACGCTGAGCGGTAAAGGTGAAGTCGGCAGCACAGTCACGGTCAAAGATGCAGCGGGCGCGGTGATTGGCTCCGGGCCTGTGGGCGCTGATGGCAGCTTTGAAATCACTCTCGATGCTGCGCAAACCAATGGCGAAACCCTTAACGTCACGCTGACTGACAAGGCAGGCAACGTCTCAGCGATCACGCCAGTGGTTGCTGGCGACACCACAGCACCTGCGGCGCCAACTGATTTGGCGGTCAGCATTGATGGCCTGACCCTGACCGGTAAAGGCGAAGCGGGCAGCACCGTTACGGTCAAAGATGCAGCGGGCGCAGTGATTGGTTCCGGACCTGTTGGGGCTGATGGCAGTTTCGAAATCGTCCTCGACAGCGCGCAAAAAAATGGCGAAACCCTCAACGTCACCCTGACCGACAAGGCGGGCAACATCTCGGCGGTCACGCCAGTGATTGCGGGCGATACCACCGCACCTGACGCGCCAACAGAGCTTGCAGTGAGCGTTGATGGCCTGACGCTGAGCGGTAAAGGCGAAATCGGCAGCACGGTGACGGTTAAAGATGCAGCGGGCGCAGTGATTGGCTCTGGGCCTGTGGGCGCTGATGGCAGTTTCGAAATCACCCTGGACACGGCTCAAACCAACGGCGAGACCCTCAACGTTACGCTGACCGACAAGGCGGGCAACGTTTCGCAAATCACGCCTGTGATTGCAGGCGATACCACCGCACCTGATGCTCCGACAGAGCTTAAAGTGAGCGCAGATGGTCTGTCCCTGACCGGTAAAGGCGAAGCGGGCAGCACCGTCACGGTCAAAGATGCGGTGGGCGCGGTGCTCGGCACCGGGCCGGTAGCGGCTGACGGCAGCTTCACTATCACCCTCGACAGTGCGCAAAAAAATGGCGAGACCCTTAACGTCACCCTGACCGACAAAGCCGGCAATGTGTCGGTTGCCGCTCCGGTTGTCGCTGGCGATACCACGGCACCTGATGCCCCCACCAACATTGCCGTGAGCGCGGATGGTCTGACGCTCACCGGTAAAGGTGAGGTCGGCAGCACAGTCACTGTCAAAGACTCGGCCGGTCTGTCGGTAGGCACGGGTGTGGTGGGGGCTGATGGCAGTTTTGAAGTCATCCTTAAAGACGCGCAGGGCAATGGCGCCATCCTTGATGTCACTTTGACCGACAAGGCAGGCAACATCTCGCCGATTACCCCAGTGGTGGTCGGTATCGCCGTAGCGCCTGATGCGCCAACCGATCTGGCAGTGAGTGTCGATGGACTGACAGTGACCGGTAAAGGCGAGATTGGCAGCACCGTGACGGTGAAAGGCCCGGCGGGCAACGTGATTGGCACCGGGGTGGTTGATGCTGACGGTAATTTCTCGGTCATCCTAGATACCGCGCAAACCAACGGCGAAACCTTGGGTGTGACCTTGACCAATGCCGGTGGCTTGACCTCGCCATCGATCAGCGTGGTGGCGGGCGATACCACGGCGCCTGATGCTCCGGCTGACCTGGTGGTGAGCGCCGATGGTCTGGCGCTGACCGGTAAAGGCGAGGCGGGCAGCACGGTGACTGTGAAAGACGCAACGGGCGCGGTGATCGGCACCGGGCCGGTAGCGGCTGATGGCAGCTTCACCATCACCCTCGATACGGCGCAAAAAAATGGCGAAACCCTTAACGTCACCCTGACCGACAAGGCGGGCAACATTTCGGCAGTCACGCCAGTGATTGCAGGCGACACCACGGCACCTGATGCCCCGACAGAGCTTGCGGTGAGCGTTGATGGCCTGACGCTGAGCGGTAAAGGTGAAGTCGGCAGCACGGTGACGGTTAAAGACGCAGCGGGCGCGGTGATTGGTTCCGGGCCTGTAGAGGCTGACGGCACCTTCACCATCGCGCTCGACACGGCACAAACCAATGGCGAAACCCTGAACGTCACCCTGACCGATAAGGCGGGCAACGTGTCGGTGGTCACGCCAGTAATCGCGGGCGACACCACCGCACCTGATGCTCCGACAGAGCTTAAAGTGAGCGCAGACGGCCTGTCCCTGACCGGTAAAGGCGAAGCGGGCAGCACCGTCACGGTCAAAGATGCGTTGGGCGCGGTGATCGGCACCGGGCCGGTTGCGGCTGACGGCAGCTTCACCATTCCCCTCGATTCGGCGCAAAAAAATGGCGAAACCCTTAACGTCACCCTGACCGACAAGGCGGGCAACGTGTCGGCGGTCACGCCAGTGATTGCGGGCGACACCACGGCACCTGATGCACCGACAGAGCTTGCGGTCAGCGTTGATGGCCTGACCCTCAGCGGTAAAGGCGAGGCGGGAAGCACGGTCACTGTCAAAGACGCAGCGGGCGCGGTCATTGGCAGCGGGCCTGTGGGCGCTGATGGCAGCTTTGAAATTACCCTCGACACTGCACAAACCAATGGCGAAACCCTCAACGTCACCCTGACCGACAAGGCGGGCAACGTCTCGGCAGTCACGCCAGTACTAGCGGGCGATACCACCGCACCTGAAGCCCCAACAGAGCTTGCAGTGAGCGTTGATGGCCTGACGCTGACCGGTAAAGGCGAAGTTGGCAGCACAGTGACGGTCAAAGACGCCGCGGGCGTGGTCATTGGCAGCGGGCCTGTGGGCGCTGATGGCAGCTTTGAAATCACTCTCGATGCCGCGCAAATTAATGGCGAAACCCTCAATGTCACTCTGACCGACAAAGCGGGTAATGTGTCGGCGGTCACGCCAGTGATTGCAGGCGATACCACGGCGCCTGAAGCGCCAACTGAACTTGCAGTGAGCGTTGATGGCCTGACGCTGACCGGTAAAGGCGAAGTCGGCAGCACAGTGACGGTCAAAGACGCTGCGGGCGCAGTGATTGGCAGCGGGCCTGTGGGGGCTGATGGCAGCTTTGAAATCACCCTCGATACTGCGCAAGCCAATGGCGAAACCCTCAACGTCACGCTTACTGACAAGGCAGGCAACATCTCGGCGGTCACGCCAGTGATCGCTGGCGACACCACCGCACCTGATGCCCCGACAGAGCTTAAAGTGAGCATTGATGGCCTGACCCTCACCGGTAAAGGCGAAGCGGGCAGCACCGTGACGGTCAAAGATGCGTTGGGCGAGGTGATCGGCACCGGGCCGGTTGCGGCTGACGGCAGTTTCACCATCACCCTCGACAGTGCGCAAAAGAATGGCGAGGCCCTCAACGTCACCCTGACCGACAAGGCGGGCAATGTGTCGGTGGTCACGCCAGTGATTGCGGGCGATACCACGGCGCCTGATGCACCGACCAACCTGGCGGTGAGCGGCAATGGTCTGATCCTGACCGGTAAAGGCGAAGTCGGCAGCATCGTGATCGTCAAAGACGCTGCGGGCGTGCAAGTCGGTACGGGCGTCGTCGGCGCGGGCGGCAATTTTGAGGTGGCTCTTGACCCGGGCCAAAGCAATGGCTCTACGCTTCAAGTCACCCTGACCGACAAGGCCGGCAACATTTCGACCGCCAGCCCTGTGGTTGTCGGTGATGCCGTCGCACCGGATGCGCCAACCGACCTGAGCGTGAGCGTTGATGGTCTGGTACTGGATGGCAAAGGCGAGCCGGGTGCCATTGTCACTGTCAAAACGGCAGCGGGCGCGGTGATCGGCAGCGGGGTCGTAGGCCTTGACGGTAACTTCAGCGTGGCGCTGGACACCGCTCAAACCAACGGCGAAACCCTGGGCGTTACCCTGAGCAGCGTCGGTGGGTTGACCTCACCTTCCGTCAGCGTGGTGGCGGGCGATACAACGGCGCCTGATGCCCCGACAGAGCTGGTCGTCAGCGTTGATGGCCTGACCTTGAATGGTAAAGGTGAGCCGGGCTCAACCGTGACCGTTAAAAATGCCGCCGGCGCTGTGATCGGCAGCGGACCTGTGGCGCTGGATGGCTCCTTTGCCATCACCCTCAACACCGCACAAACCAATGGCGAAACCCTTAACGTCACGCTGACAGACAAAACCGGCAACGTGTCGGTGGTGACGCCTGTTATCGCCGGCGATACCACCGCGCCAGTGGCACCGACTGAACTGGTGGTCAGCGCGGATGGCCTGACCCTGAGCGGTAAAGGTGAAGCAGGCAGCACTGTTATCGTGAAAAACGCCGCCGGTGCGCAAATCGGTACTGGCATCGTTGACGCTGATGGCACGTTTACCGCGATCCTCGATACCCCGCAGAAAAATGGCGAGACCGTCAACGTCACCCTGACTGACAAGGCCGGTAACGTGTCGGCGTCTACCCCGGTGACAGCGGGCGACACCACGGCACCTGCAGCCCCAACCGAGCTTAAAGTCAGCGCGGATGGCCTGACCCTGGACGGTAAAGGTGAGGCGGGCAGCACGGTGACCGTTAAAAACGCCTTGGGTGTGCAAATCGGCACGGGTGTCGTCAGCGCTGACGGTAATTTTGCCGTCACCCTCAACACGGCGCAGAAAAATGGCGAGACCCTCAGCGTTACCCTGACCGACAAGGCGGGCAACGTGTCGACGGCGACCCCGGTAATAGCGGGTGATACCACGGCACCCGACGCGCCGACTGAGCTGAAAGTGAGCCTCGATGGCCTGGAACTGACCGGTAAAGGTGAAGCGGGCAGTGTGGTCACCGTGAAAAACGCGGCGGGCGTGCAAATCGGTGCCGGTATTGTTGGTCCTGACGGCTCGTTCACTGCGATCCTCGATACCCCGCAGAAAAATGGCGAGACCCTCAACGTTACCCTGACCGACAAGGCAGGCAACGTGTCGGCGGTCGCCCCTGTGGTAGCCGGTGACACGACGGCTCCGGGTGCGCCGACTGAGCTTAAAGTGAGCGTTGATGGCCTGACCTTGAGCGGTAAAGGCGAAGTCGGCAGCACGGTGACGGTCAAAGACGCTGCGGGCGCAGTGATAGGCAGCGGGCCTGTGGGCGCTGATGGCAGTTTCGAAATCACCCTCGATGCTGCGCAGACCAATGGCGAAACCCTGAACGTCACCCTGACTGACAAGGCCGGCAACGTATCGGCAGTCACGCCAGTGATTGCGGGCGACACCACGGCACCGGCAGCGCCGACTGAGCTTAAAGTCAGCGTTGATGGCCTGGAGCTGACGGGCAAAGGCGAAGCGGGCAGTGTCGTCACCGTGAAAAACGCCGCGGGCGTGCAAATCGGCACGGCTATCGTTGGGCCTGACGGTTCGTTTACCGCGATCCTCGATACCCCGCAGAAAAATGGCGAAACCCTCAACGTCACCTTGACCGACAAGGCGGGCAACGTGTCGGCGGTCATGCCAGTGATTGCGGGTGACACCACAGCACCGGCGGCGCCGACGGACCTTAAAGTGAGTGTCGATGGCCTGGCACTGACCGGTAAAGGCGAAGCGGGTAGCACCGTCATCGTTAAAAATGCCCTGGGTGTGCAGGTCGGCACCGGCACCGTTGGCGCTGATGGCTCGTTTAGCGCAGTGCTCGATACGCCGCAGAAAAATGGCGAGCTGCTTAACGTCACTCTGACGGACAAGTCGGGCAACGTGTCGGCAGTCACGCCAGTGATTGCCGGTGACACCACGGCACCGGCGGCGCCGACAGAGCTCAAGGTGAGTGTCGATGGACTGGCGCTGACGGGTAAAGGCGAAGCGGGCAGCATCGTCATCGTGAAAAACGCGGCGGGTGTGCAAATCGGCACCGGTATCGTTGGCGCGGACGGCGCGTTTACCGCCGTCCTTGATATCCCGCAGAAAAATGGCGAAACCCTCAACGTCACCTTGACCGATAAGTCGGGCAACGTGTCGGCAGTCACCCCGGTGATTGCGGGAGACACCACGGCACCGGCAGCGCCGACTGAGCTTAAGGTGAGTGTCGATGGCCTGGCGCTGACCGGTAAAGGTGAAGCGGGCAGCACCGTCATTGTGAAAAACGCCCTGGGTGTGCAAGTCGGCACCGGCACCGTTGACGCTGACGGCTCGTTTAGCGCAGTGCTCGATACGCCGCAGAAAAATGGTGAGCTGCTTAACGTCACCCTGACGGACAAGGCGGGTAACGTCTCGCTGCCGACCCCGGTTGTGGCGGGCGACACCACGGCACCGGCGGCGCCGACTGACCTTGACGTGCGTGTCGATGGCCTGGCGCTGACGGGCAAAGGCGAAGTGGGCAGCACCGTTACCGTGAAAAACGCGGCAGGTGTGCAGGTTGGCACCGGCATCGTGGGTCTTGATGGCTCGTTTACCGTGATCCTGGCCCCGGCACAAAATAATGGCGAAAGCCTTAACGTCACCCTCACCGACAAGGCGGGCAACGTGTCCTTGGCAGGTGTTGTGACAGCGGGTGATACCACCGCACCGGCGGCGCCTACCGAGCTTAAAGTGAGCGCTGATGGCCTGGCGCTGACCGGTAAGGGCGAGGCGGGCAGCACGGTTATTGTGAAAAACGCCCTGGGCGTGCAAGTGGGTAGCGGCACTGTTGACGCTAACGGCGTGTTAACCGCAACGCTCGATACGCCGCAGAAAAATGGCGAAATCCTCAACGTCACTTTGACCGACAAGGCGGGCAACGTGTCCTTGCCGGGTGTGGTGGCAGCGGGTGATACCACGGCACCGGCGGCGCCCACCGAGCTTAAAGTCAGCCTCGATGGTCTGGCGCTGACCGGTAAAGGCGAAGCGGGCAGCACCGTCATCGTGAAAAACGCCGCAGGTGTGCAAGTCGGCACCGGCATCGTTGGGCTGGATGGCTCGTTTATCGCGGTCCTGGCTCCGGCACAAAAAAATGGCGAGAGCCTCAACGTTACCCTCACCGACAAGGCGGGCAACGTGTCCGTGAGCACTGCGGTTGTAGCGGGTGATACCACCGCACCGGCGGCGCCTACCGAGCTTAAAGTCAGCGTTGATGGCTTGTCGCTGACCGGTAAAGGTGAGGCGGGCAGCACGGTTATCGTTAAAAACGCTGCGGGTGTGCAAGTGGGTGCTGGCACCGTGGGTGAAGATGGCTCGTTTAGTGCGGTACTCACATCGCCGCAAAAAAATGGCGAGCTGCTTAACGTCACCCTGACCGACAAGGCCGGCAACGTGTCGCTGGCCGCTCCGGTCACTGCCGGTGACACCACCAATCCGGATGCCCCGACTAACCTGGCAGTCAGCCTTGGAGGTCTGGTGCTGACGGGTAAAGGCGAGCCTGGTGCCGCCGTGACCGTTAAAGGTCTTGGTGGGGTAACCGTCGGTACAGGGTTTGTCGGGGCGGATGGCGGCTTTGCGATTGTGCTGGTCCCGGCTCAAGGCAATGGCCAAACCCTGGATGTTCAACTCAAGGATGCTGCGGGTAACGAGTCCCCGATCGGTACTGTGATTGTGGGGGGCGCCCTGGCACCGGAAGCCCCAACCGACCTGGTGGTGAGCCTGGATGGCCTGACCCTGAGTGGCAAGGGCGAAGCAGGGTTGTCGGTGACGATCAAAAACGCTGCGGGCGCGGTGATCGGTACGGGCACTGTGGGTGTGGACGGCAACTTTGCCGTCACCCTCGACACTGCGCAAAAGAACGGTGAAACCCTTGGTGTCACCTTGACCAATAGCCTGGACCTTTCGTCTCCGTCCGTCAGCGTGGAAGCGGGCGACACCACGGCACCGGCAGCGCCAACCGGCCTGGCGGTCAGCCTTGATGGCTTGTTGCTGACCGGTAAAGGTGAAGCGGGCAGCATCGTCACCGTGAAAAACGCGGCCGGCGTGACCATTGGTACGGGCGTGGTGGGCGTTGATGGCTCGTTTAGCGCGATCCTCGATACCCCGCAAAAAAATGGCGAAACCCTCAACGTCACCCTCACCGACAAGGCGGGCAACGTCTCGGTGGCCACCCCGGTTGTTGCAGGCGACACCACGGCTCCGGCGGCGCCAACTGAGCTTAACGTCAGCGCTGATGGCTTGACCCTGACCGGCAAAGGCGAAGCAGGCAGCACCGTCACGATTAAAAACGCGGCGGGTGTGCAAGTCGGTACCGGCACCGTGGGAGCTGATGGCTCGCTGACCGCGACCCTGAGCCCGGCACAAAAAAATGGCGAAAGCCTCAACGTCACCCTCACCGACAAGGCAGGCAACGTCTCGCTGCCGACCCCGGTTGTGGCGGGCGACACCACGGCACCGGCGGCACCGACCGAGCTTAAAGTCAGCCTGGATGGCTTGTTGCTGACCGGCAAAGGCGAGGCGGGCAGTACGGTCATCGTAAAAAATGCCGCAGGCCAGCAAATCAGCACCGTTGTGGTCGGGATCGACGGCAACTTTGCCGCCGTCCTCACGCCAGCGCAAAAAAATGGCGAGACCCTCAACGTCACTCTCACCGATAAGGCAGGCAACGTCTCGGTGGTCACCCCGGTTGTGGCGGGCGACACCACGGCACCGGCAGCCCCGACTGAGCTTAAAGTCAGCGCTGATGGTCTGGCGCTGACCGGTAAGGGCGAAGCAGGCAGCACCGTCACCGTGAAAAACGCGGCGGGTGTGGCCATTGGTACTGGCGTTGTCGGGGCGGATGGTTCGTTCAGTGCGACGCTCAACACGCCGCAGAAAAATGGCGAGTTGCTTAACGTCACACTGACCGACAAGGCCGGTAACGTCTCGCTGCCAGCCCCTGTGCTGGCGGGTGATACCACGGCGCCGGCGGCGCCAACCAACCTGTCCGTGAGCGTCGATGGTTTGGTGCTTAACGGTAAAGGCGAGCCGGGCTCAACGGTAACGGTCAAAAATGCGGCGGGTGTGGTGATCGGTGGCGGTCTTGTCGGGCTGGATGGCTCGTTTGCCGCGGTCCTCACGCTGCCACAAAAAAATGGCGAAACCCTCAGCGTCACCCAGACCGATGTGGCGGGCAACGTGTCGGTGGCGGCACCGGTGGTGGCGGGCGATACCACGGCACCGGCCGCGCCGACTGATCTGGCAGTGAGCCTCAATGGTCTGGCACTCACCGGTAAAGGCGAAGCGGGTAGCATCGTCACGGTGAAAAACGCCGCAGGCGTGCAGATTGGCACTGGCATCGTCGGGCTGGATGGCTCGTTTAGCGCCGTGCTCACCTCGCCACAAAAAAATGGCGAGACCCTCAACGTTACCCTGACCGACAAGGCAGGCAACGTGTCTGTGGCCGCGCCAGTGATTGCAGGCGACACCACGGCCCCGGCGGCGCCGACTGAACTTAAAGTCAGCCTCGATGGCCTGGCGCTGACGGGTAAAGGTGAAGCAGGCAGCATTGTCACCGTGAAAAACGCCGCAGGTGCGCAAGTGGGCACCGGTGTTGTCGGGGTTGATGGCTCGTTTACCGCGGTCCTGAACCCTCCACAGAAAAATGGCGAAACCCTCAACGTGACCCTGACCGACAAGGCGGGCAACGTGTCGGTGGCGGGTGATGTGACGGCGGGTGATACCACGGCACCGGCGGCACCGACTGACCTTAAAGTCAGCCTCGATGGCTTGTTGCTGACGGGTAAAGGCGAGGCGGGCAGCACGGTCATCGTGAAAAACGCCGCAGGCCAGCAAATCAGTACCGTTGTGGTCGGGATCGACGGCAACTTTGCCGCCGTCCTGTTAACACCGCAAAAAAATGGCGAGACCCTTAACGTCACCCTCACCGACAAGGCGGGCAACGTGTCCTTGCCGGGTACTGTAACGGCGGGCGACACCACGGCGCCGGCGGCTCCGAACACCCTGGCTGTGAGCGCCGATGGTCTGTCGCTCACAGGCAAAGGTGAAGCGGGCAGCACGATCGTCGTGAAAAACGCCGCCGGTACGCAAATCGGCACCGGCGTCGTCGGGGCGGATGGCTCGTTTACCGCGACCCTCAGCCCTGCGCAAAAAAATGGCGAGAGCCTCAACGTTACCCTGACCGACAAGGCGGGCAACGTGTCCTTGCCGGGCACCGTGACGGCGGGTGACACCACGGCTCCGGCTGCCCCGACAGACCTTAAAGTCAGCCTCGATGGCTTGCTGTTGACGGGTAAAGGCGAGGCGGGCAGCACCGTCACCGTGAAAAACGCGGCGGGCCAGCAAATCGGCACTGTTGTGGTTGGCATCGACGGCAACTTTGCCGCCGTCCTGTTAACACCGCAAAAAAATGGCGAGAGCCTCAACGTTACCCTGACTGACAAGGCGGGCAACGTGTCCTTGCCGGGTACTGTGACGGCGGGCGACACCACGGCGCCGGCGGCTCCGAACACCCTGGCTGTGAGCGCGGATGGTCTGTCGCTCACGGGTAAAGGTGAAGCGGGCAGCACGGTTGTCGTGAAAAACGCCGCAGGCACGCAAGTCGGTACCGGCGTCGTCGGGGCGGATGGCTCGTTTACCGCGACCCTCAGCCCTGCACAAAAGAATGGCGAGAGCCTGAACGTCACCCTGACGGACAAGGCAGGCAACGTCTCGCTGCCGACTCCGGTTGTGGCGGGTGATACCACCGCACCGGCTGCTGCGACGGACCTTAAAGTCAGCCTCGATGGCTTGTTGCTGACGGGTAAAGGCGAGGCGGGCAGCACGGTCATCGTGAAAAACGCCGCAGGCCAGCAAATCAGCACCGTAGTGGTTGGCATCGACGGCAACTTTGCCGCCGTCCTCTTAACACCGCAAAAAAATGGCGAGACGCTCAACGTCACCCTGACGGACAAGGCAGGCAACGTCTCTGTGGCCGCGCCAGTGGTTGCCGGGGACACCACTGCACCAGTGGCGCCAACCAACCTGGTCGTCAGCGTCAATGGCCTGACCCTGACGGGTAAAGGCGAGGCGGGCAGTACCGTCACCGTGAAAAACGCGGCGGGCGTGGCCGTGGGCAGCGGCACTGTTGGCGCTGACGGTTCGTTTACCGCGACCCTCAGCCCTGCACAAAAGAATGGTGAAAGCCTCAACGTCACCCTGACCGACAAGGCGGGCAACGTCTCGTTGCCGACGCCTGTGTTGGCGGGTGATACCACGGCACCGCAGGCGCCGACTGAGCTTAAAGTCAGCCTCGATGGTTTGACGCTGACCGGTAAAGGCGAAGTGGGCAGCATCGTTACCGTGAAAAACGCGGCCGGTGTGCAAATCGGTACCGGCCTTGTCGGGGCTAATGGTTCGTTTACAGCGCTGTTGGTTGGGCCGCATAAAAACGGTGAAAGCCTCACCGTCACCCTGACCGACAAGGCCGGCAACGTTTCGGTGCCTGCGCCAGTGCTTGCAGGCGACACCACGCCACCGGCCATTGCGACCGACCTTGCGTTGAACGCAGATGGCGTGACGTTCAGCGGCAAGGGTGAAGCGGGTAGCCAGGTGACGGTTAAAGACTACCTGGGGCAGACCATCGGTACGGGCACCGTCAACGGGCAAGGTAACTTCACGGTGATCCTGAATCAGCCACGCAGCACCGGTGAAACCCTCAACGTCACCCTCAAGGATGGCGCACAGAACGTGTCTCTGCCGGCAACCTATCTGGCGATTGACCCTGGCCTGCCGGGAACCTTGACGCCTAAAGCCTTCAACGACCTGGCAACGGCTGAGATGGTGATCAAGCCGGTGACGACCAACACCGGGTTGAAGGACATGACGGTCTATACGCTGGCCAGCGTAGGCGGAATTATCATTGGCGGTGTCGTCAAAGATACGCAGCTCTTTACTGTTGCCAGTGGTACGACCGGTACTTTGAACTTGAGTTCGGGTTCTGCTGACTTCCTGAAATTGCTGGGGGGCGGGGTCAAGGCGACACTTGAGGTGAGTGACGGCAAGGGCGGATGGCTGCCGGTGCAGCAGGGTTCCCTGGGGGGCGGTTTACTCGATTTGCTAGGAATATTCGGGTCCAGTGGCAGCGGGAAAGTTACAGGCCTGTCTGCTGGAGAGTATCGCTTCACGTTCGAGCTTGATCTGGCGTTGGTCAAGGTGTTGTCCAGTGCAACGGCCAAGCTGAGTGTCACCGAGCAAAGCCTCACCGATTTCACGGCTGACGCCGGGCCAGCGATCAAAGGTAACGTGATCACCGACCTGGGCTTTGATGGTAAAACCGACGCTACGGGCACGGCCGGGCCTGCGAAGGTTCAGGTTATGGTCGACGGCAAGCTTGTCGATGCGGACATCCCGACCGGGGCCGGGACCGTGTTGCAGGGCCAATATGGTCAACTGACGATCTTTGCCAACGGCAATTACTCGTACGTGGCAAATGGCAATGCGGCCAATCTTGGCAAGGTTGATTCGTTTGAGTATCACCTGGTCAATGCGGCGGGCTCCTCAACAGCCACCTTGTATGTGCGCATTGATAGCGCAGACTCCAATTTCACGTGGAGCACAACCGACCCTTCGGCCCCCGGCGTTATTGTTCCGGTTGCTAATGATGACGTGGGTTCTACAGCGATACGGTTGTCGCCTGAAGTTGGGCCGCAAGTCTCGTTGCCCGGCTTTGGCTATGATTTGAAGGCAGTAGGCATCTCTTTGACTGGATCAGGAACCGGTGCCGGTGGAGCCATCGTCATCGAGGCCAATACCAAGGGCGATATTGCGGTTACTGCGAAATTCTCATCGGGATCGCAGGGGTTGGGTGGCACAACCTTGATCCTGGAAAAATTCATCAACGGGGCGTGGGCTGCAGTACCACAACAGAGCTTCTCAGCTACATCCCATACCTTTAAAGACCTGGGTGAGGGCACTTATCGGGTAACAGCGTCGACCAGCATCTTGCTTTCACTGGGCACTAAAGTGTCCATCGAGCAGAAATTCACGCCCACTTACCTGGACAAGTTTGTTGTCGGGACAGTCACCCCGGCCACCGGAAATGTGCTGTCCAGTACCTTGACCGGTCCCGACAAGCTGGGTTCTGTGCTCACGGTAATAAGTGTGCTGGACAAGGGTGTGTTCGTGAATGCCGGGGGCGAGGGCAAGGTGGTTGCGGGGGCATACGGAACGTTGACCCTGTTCGCCGATGGTAAATACACCTACACGCCGAATGCCGGCCTGACGGCGAGCAACGTGGGGCAGGTGGATCACTTCACCTACAAACTCACCTCGCCAACAGGCAACTCCGACACGGCTGAGCTGTACATCCGTCTCGACTCTCCAGACCGCGGGCTGGTCTGGGACGATGCCAACCCGGGCGCACCGGCCAAGACCGCTACATCCTTCGCCGCGCTGGCCGTGGAGGAGCATGTCGCCGCCGTCGACCACGTGGCTGCAACCGAGGGGCATGCCACGGGTGAACACGGGGATCATGCAGTCGTTGCCGACACCGACTTCACTCATGTCGACAACGTTGCCGGGACCGATGGGTTGCTGTGGGAAGGGGGCGATGCCGCGATCAACCTGGCGAGCCTGATTGGCAAGGTCAGCGGCATCGATGCCATCGACCTCAACCACGTCAGCGCTGTTGACCTGACGCTGAGCCTCGAAGACCTGGTGTCCATCACCGGGCCTGAAGGGGACCGGTTGGTGATTCAGGGCGACGACAACGACAGTGTGCATTTGACCGGTAATTGGTCATCGGGAGTGGCTCAGGTTGAGAACGGTCTTGAATACGTGATCTACACTAGCGAGGAAGATAAAACCCACCAACTGTGGGTGCAGAACGGAATCAGCGTGGTTTAACCCACAACGTTTTCGCCGGGCCTTCAAAGGCCCGGTTTTGTGTACTAACGGTATTGCAATGATGGATCGTTGCGGGCTGCGAGTAACGATCCATTGTTGCGTGCACACCTGAGCCAAGGCGTGCATGTGATACCCCAATGCTGTTTCGCTGAGTGCGCCTTTATTGCAGGCCAACACTCATCTGGGGGCTGGATTTGAGGCATAGAACGCTGGTTAAACAGTTGTCGGTTGTGGTTTGTGCCGTTGCGTTAACCCCGCTGTTACTTGAACGGGTCATGGCCAAATCGATGTATGACGACGCCGAAAGCGTCAGCACCATCAGCCCAAGTCAATTGGGCACGAATTTACCGGGAGGGCCAATGGGCGTCAGTGCGCCGATCCCCCCGCAACGAGTTGTTCCGGGCACCCTCGACCTGACCCGCGCGGTACAAATGGTCGTGGCGTGGCACCCGGCTATCGCCGAGTCGATCGGCAAGCTGTATCAGCAACAACAGAACGTGACCATTGCCCGTTCCGGTTACTACCCGCAAATCAGCGGCGGGTTGCGCTCGGGCTACGACAGTGGCTTGAACGGCAACGGCGAAAGCCAGGCGTTTACCTTGTCGATGTCACAAATGCTCTATGACTTTGGCAAGGTGTCGAGCACCGTCGACAGCGCCCTTGCCCGCGTCAACGGCAGCCAGGCGGCGGTGTTGCTGGCGGTCGATCAGGTGACCCGGGAAACCTCGTTCTCGGTGATTGAATTGCAGCGCGCGCAAACCTTGCAGAGGCTGGCCCGCGAACAAGTGGATGGCCTGGCGGCGATTGCCGACCTGGCGCAAAAACGTAGCGACATGGGCGCCAGTACGCGTTCTGACTTGATTCAGGCGCGCTCACGGGTCGAAGCGGCAATGGCAACGCAATTGCAATTCACGGCGCAATTGAACCGCTGGCGCGGGGCATTGAGCAGCTTGCTTGGCTCACAGGCGCCGGTCAGCGTCACGCCGGGCTTTCCTGACAGCCTGGAGCACTCTTGCCAAGGCGTGGTGCCCGATGAAGCCGTCACCCCTTCGTTGTTGATCGCCCAGGCGCAGCAGGTCGATGCCGTGGCGCAAATCGCCAATGCGCGGGCCGAAGCGCTGCCCACGTTGTCCCTGGACCCGGAGCTGACTCAGTACCTGGACAGCAACGACAACAACGTTCAAAACGGCCGCGACAGAACACGCTACGGGGTGTTTCTGAACGTGAAAATGCCGATCTATCAGGGCGGTGCGATCAACGCCCGCAAAGCCTCCGCCGAACAAGCCCTGCGCACGGCGCAATACGCAAACGACGCCGCACGGCTTTCAGTGCGTCAAGGGCTGCTGGAAGCGCGGGATCAAATCTCCAGCCTCACCCAGCGCCTGTCGACCCTGGATTTTCGTGAGCGCAGCATCTCTGAAACCCGCGACCTGTATCGCCAGCAATACCTGGAGCTGGGGACCCGGCCGCTGCTTGATTTACTCAATGCCGAGCAGGAAATCCACCAGGCGCGCATGGACCGTGAAAACACCGCGTCCGACCTGCGCCGCCTGAAGATTGATTGCCTCTACAACACCGGCGGATTGCGCACAGCCTTCCATCTGGATAACAGCTCGATCCAAGGCGTGGAGATTCGACCATGAACGATACCGTGATGCTTGAGGCCGACACGCAAGCTGCCGAACAACCCGCTGAAACGGCACCTGATCACTCCGCCCCGCTGGATTATGAAGTGTGGCTGGACGCGGTCCTGCTCGTTGCCCGGCACTATCGGCTGGAGTGTTCCGCACAAAGCGTGCGCCTCGCCGTGCAATGGACAGAAGGCAAGACCGTCGAGGAGGTGGTGCGGCTGATGGCGCGTCAGGCGGGGCTTAACTGTGTGATTGTCGACTTCACCGCAACCACCCTCATGCAGCGGCAAATGCCGTTGGTGCTGCAGTTTGATGATGGTCAGGTCGGTGTCTTGCAAACCCTGGGCGACGATGACGATTTGGGCATCACCTACAGCGGTGACGCGGGCCTGCAAAGCCGTATCTCGCGACAGGAACTGATCGAGCACGCCAGCAAAATCGTGGTGCTGCGCCCCATGCGTGCGGTGCGCGATGCGCGGATCGATGACTATATAAAAACCTACGAGAAGGACTGGTTCCGAAACATCGTGCTGAGGGACTTGCGCCCGTACAGCTACGTGATGCTGGCGTCGCTGGTCACCAGCGTGCTGGGGCTGGCCGGGGTGTTGTTCTCGATGCAGGTATATGACCGGGTGATTCCGGCCGAGTCGATGCCCACTCTGTACGTGCTGTTTGGCGGCGTGGTGCTGGCGCTGGTGTTCGATTTGATGATGCGCCTGACCCGGGTACGCATCACTGACATGCTCGGCAAACGTGCCGATCTGCGCGTGTCTGATCTGGTGTTCGGCCACGCCATCCGCCTGCGCAACAGCGTGCGGCCCAAGTCCACCGGCTCGTTTATTTCGCAGATCAAAGAGCTGGAACAGGTGCGCGACCTGATCACTTCCAGCACCGCCACGGCGTTGGCAGATTTACCGTTCTTTTTGCTGTTTCTGGTGATCTTCTGGTTTATCGCCGGGCCCTTGGTGGCAATCCCCATCCTCGCGGTGGTGTTGATGGTGGTGCCGGGCCTGATGTCACAAAAGAAACTGGCGCGCATGGCCAATGAGTCGATGCGCGAAAGCTCGTTGCGCAGCGCCATGCTGGTAGAGACGATCCAGGGCCTGGACGATATCAAGTCGCTGCAAGCCGAGCAGCGCTTTCAGCAGCAGTGGAACCACTACAACGCCAGTTGCGCCGACGCTAACCTGCGGTTGCGCATGCTGACCAACTCGTTGGTGTCCTGGAGCAACACGGTGCAGGGTTCGGTGTTTGCCGTGGTCGTGGTGTTCGGCGCGCCGATGGTCATGGCCAGCGACATGACCACCGGTAGCCTGGTAGCCGCGTCGATTCTGTCGTCCCGCATGATGGCGCCTATGGCGCAGCTCACCCACGTACTCACGCGCTGGCAGCAAGCCAAAGTCGCCCTGCAAAGCCTCAACCAGATCATGCAGTTGCCGGTGGATCATGCCGATGGCAGCAAGCGGGTGCATTTACCCGTGGTGCGCGGCGATTATGTGCTCAATGAGGCAGCGTTCCAGTACTCCAGCGATTCTCCTGCGCCCGCGTTGACTGTGGCGGATATGAAGATCCAGCCGGGTGAACGTATCGCCGTCCTGGGCCGTAATGGTGCGGGCAAATCGACATTGCTTCAGGCGCTGGCCGGGATGCTCGATCTGAAGGAGGGCAGCATCAGCCTGGACGGCGTTGCCCTCGGGCACATTGACCCGGCGGACGTGCGTCGCGACGTCGGGCTGCTCACACAAAATTCCCGGCTGTTTCACGGCACCTTGCGCGACAACCTCATCCTCGGCGCGCCCCACGCCACCGACAGCGAAATCCTTAACGCGCTGGCGCTCACCGGCGCCGCAGAGTTCGTCAGCAAATTTGCCGATGGCATGGATCATTTGATCCTTGAGGGCGGCTTGGGGCTTTCGGGCGGGCAGCGTCAGGCCTTGTTGCTGTCGCGTTTGTTTATTCGTCAGCCGCATATCGTTCTGCTGGACGAACCCACGGCGTCTTTGGATGAAGCGAGCGAGCGCAACCTGATCCAGAACCTGGACAAGTGGGCCGGTCATCGCACCCTGATCATTGCCACCCACCGCATGAGCGTCTTGAGCCTGGTCAACCGGATCATTGTCGTGGACAACGGGCGGATCGTCGTTGATGACAGCAAAGACAATGCGATAGCGCGACTGTCCAAACCACAGAAAACCGCGCAATGAACCCGCAGCCACGGACAGCGTCGCGCTCAAGGACCTTCACATGAACAATAAAACGTCCCACGGGCCACAAGGGCCGAAGAAAATCCCGCTGCTGGCCAGCGAAGACGACAGCACCCGGCCGTATCACGATGGCGTCGATGACAGCACCGTGGTGCGGGCGACACGGGTGGTCGGCTACGTGTACCTCATGTTGATCGCGTTTGGCGTCTGGGCTTACTTTTTTGAAGTCGATGAAGTGTCGAACGGCACTGGAAAAGTCATTCCGACCTCCCGCGAGCAGATTATTCAGTCACTGGAAGGCGGGATCATCACCGAGTTGAACGTCAGTGAGGGCGATATCGTGGCGAGCGGGCAAACCCTGGCCAAGCTCGATCCGACCAAAAGTGAATCCAACTTCGATGAGAGTGCGGCCAAGTACCGGGCAGCCCTGGCCAGCGTGGTGCGCTTGCAGGCCGAGGTGAACAACAAGCCGCTGGTGTTCCCCGATGAGCTGCAGGGCTACCCGGCCTTGATCCGCGCTGAAACTGACTTGTACACCACGCGGCGCAAGGGCCTGGATGAATCGCTGGCGGGGGTGCGCTCTTCGCTGGCGCTAGTGCGCAGCGAGCTTGAAATTACCGAGAACCTGGCCAAGGTCGGCGCGGCCAGCAACGTCGAAGTGCTGCGCCTGAAGCGCCAGAAAGCCGAATTGGAGTTAAAACTGACCCAGGCGCGCTCCGACTACATGGTGCACGCCGGAGAGGAGATGGCCAAAGCCAACGCCGACGTCGAGACCCTGTCTTCGGTAATGCGCGGGCGCTCCGACTCCGTGACTCGCCTGACCTTGCGCTCGCCGGTACGCGGCATCGTCAAAGACATCGAGGTTACGACCATCGGCGGCGTCATCCCGCCTAACGGCCGTCTGATGCAAATCGTGCCGATGGATGAACAGCTACTCATCGAAGCGCGCATCTCGCCACGGGACATCGCCTTTATCCACCCCGACCAGGTGGCCAAGGTCAAAATCACCGCCTACGACTACTCGATCTACGGCGGGATGGACGGCAAAGTCGTGACCATCTCCCCGGACACGATTCAGGACGAAGCCAAACCCGAGGTCTTCTACTACCGCGTGTTTATCCGCACCGATGCCGATGTGCTGAAGAACAAGGCCGGGAAAACGTTCTCGATCGTGCCGGGGATGATCGCCTCGGTCGACATCAAGACCGGGCGCAAAACCGTGCTCGACTACTTGATCAAGCCAATGAATCGCGCGCGCGAGGCGCTGCGTGAGCGGTAGGGAATCGTACTGTGACCACGGGAGCCCCAATGATATGGGGCATTCCTGGTTCAACCTGAAAACAGTCTTTTAAATAAGTAATACTATTAACCCGTGTAAAGAGTATTAATGAGTTAATGCTAAAGTATTAGTCCTATTTATATATTAAGCATGGGTTGACGAATCTAGTTTCTCCCGGTTGTTAGAGATGTTAATCGTTTTGTTCTCATACTGATGAAGGTGGTCTCTTATTAGCTTTCTGATGACTTGCGAGATGGTCAGGTCTGTTTCTTCAGACAGGATCTCCAGCTTTTGCTTGGTCGAAGAGTCAATAAGAATGGTAAGACGCGTTGTTTTATCAGGCATTTTCTGACTCCTTGTGTCGTACGCGGTATCGACTGCCGCGTGCAGCAATATGAATACTGATCGAGACTGAACATAGTCTATTGGCGATTTAATATCACCTCTGAAGTGTCGATTCAAACAATTTTGTTTTATTGAATAAGCCGTCAATAAAGAACTTTTCAGCTGTGCGTGATGGGGCGAAGGCGTTGTTTAATTGGGTGTTTAACGTGGGTTTAAAACGTGGGCCAGCCGTCATAGGGCTTCATGCTCTTTCGATATAAGCCCTATTAATTCCGGTGCTTTGATGTCTTGGCCGACTGTTAACGATTCAAGCCAAATCGCTTCATCAGAATTTTTTGCAGCAGCCCGCTCGGCACCAGCGCGGCGAGCAGCGGTAATGCGCGGCTGCCATTACCGTACCTCAGCAGGTGGGGTGGTTTTGGGCGGTCTACGGCGCTGAGTACGGCTGTGGCGAACGCGGTGGCGGGGGTGGGGTTGTCTTGCGAGGCTTTGGCCCGTGCACGAATGCCTTCACGCATTGGCCACCATGGGGAGTTTTCGCTGATCAAGTGCTCAGCCTGATCGCTGGCATTTTTCGCAAACTGGGTGTTGATGGCGCCCGGCTGGACTTCCAGCACGCGGATACCGAACGGCGCCAACTCCATGCGCAAGGCGTCGCTCAGTGCATGGACCGCTGCTTTCGAGGCGCAGTAAGCACCGGCAAACGGGGTGACGAGTACGCCGGACACGCTGCCGATGTTCACCACCAGCCCGTGCTTGTGACGCAGTTGGGCAAACAATGCGCGGGTGACGCCAACCACTGAAAACACATTGGTTTCAAATTGCTGCTGCAGGCCTTCAACACCCCCGTCGAGCACCGGGCCCATGGCGCCGTAGCCGGCGTTATTGATCAACACGTCCAGCCCATCGGTCTCCTGGCTCAGACGTTCAGCAAGTTGCGCCAGCGCTGCCTGATCATTGACGTCCAGTTGCAGAGCGATAAACCCGGCGGCTGCCAATTGCGCGACATCGTGCGGTTTGCGGGCGCTGGCCCACACTTCGTGGCCAGCCGCCTTGAACGCATCGGCCATGGCGCGGCCGATGCCGCTGGAGCACCCGGTAATCAAAACACGGCGCATCGAAATATCCTTAATTAGAGAAGCTGCCTTGCAGGCGCTCAGCGCGAAATTCCAGGCTTGGCGCGCGATACCCGGTGCGCAGCGGCGGCATTGGCAAACAGTCTTGCCACGAGGCGCCCGCTTGCAACTCACCGGGGCCACGATAATGCGGGGCCGTGTACTGGTTGTCAGCGAGGTTGACCGTGTCACCCGGCGCGTACGCCGCGATCCGCCAGGACAACTCGCTCAACGGCACGTCATTGCTGTTGGTCAGTGTTAACTGCAGCGGGCGGTCTGCGGGGCATTGTGCCGGGTCGTAGACAATACGCAGATCCAGCCGGGCCAATTGATCGGCCTCCCGGCTGTCTTGCCAGGCCACGCAGGCGGCCACTATTGCCAACCCGACCAGCGCTGCCAGCGACACCGGAAACGCCTTGCGCGGGTAGCGCAGCAACAGTACGAGCCAGGCAATGATGAGTAAAACGCCGACAAACATGACTACGCCTCTACTCGGGAGCTTCGTCGCGCAAGAAAACCAGCAGATCGGGCTTTGACTGTTCAGCGCTGTAACGATAGCCCTGAGCGTCAAACTGCTTGAGATCGGCCGGGTTGTTAATGCGTTCCTTGATCACAAAACGGCTCATCATGCCGCGCGCTTTTTTAGCGTAGAAGCTGATGATTTTGTGCTGACCGTTTTTCAGGTCCTTGAATTCAGTATTGATGATGCGGGCGTTCAGGGCTGACTTTTTTACCGCCGAGAAGTACTCGTTGGAGGCCAGATTCAGCAACACGTCATCGCCTTGCTCGGCCAGCGCCTCATTTAGCCATTCGCTGATACGGGTGCCCCAGAACGCGTACAAATCCTTGCCCCGGGCATTGGCCAGTTTGGTGCCCATTTCCAGGCGGTACGGTTGCATCAAGTCCAGCGGGCGCAGCAAGCCGTAAAGCCCGGATAGCATGCGCAGATGCGTTTGAGCGTAGTCGAAATCGGCCTCGCTGAAGTCCACCGCATTCAGGCCGGTATACACATCGCCTTTAAACGCCAGCAGTGCCTGTTTAGCGTTGTCAGGGGTGAAGTCCGGGGTCCAGCTGCCGAAACGGGCGGCGTTAAGGCCCGAGAGTTTGTCGGACAAATGCATCAGCTCGCCAATCTGTTGCGGGCTCAGTGTGCGCAGTTGTTCGATCAACTCCTGGGAGTGATCCAGGTATTGCGGCAAGGTGAAACGCGCAGTGGCTGGCGGCGTCTCGTAGTCGAGGGTTTTAGCGGGTGAAATCACCATCAGCATGAGGTCGTCTCCTGTTAGCGTCCGGACGATTCTAGGGGGTTGAGCGGTTTGACTCCACCTATGGTGGTGATAGGCCCTGAAAAACAAGGCGCTGTAGTCGCTGACGAGGCACGAAGGCTGCGATAGGGGGCAGATCAAAAGATCGCGAGGCAAGCTCGCTCAGGTTTTGCGCCGTAGCAGTTGACGAGCTTTGCGAGGCTACGTCCAATGTCCAACATCACCTTAGCGGTTATAGTGCTGGCAGTTTTTATACGGAGATGGCTCTGTGCGCATTGCTCTTTTTTTGTCGGCCTGGCTGGTGTGTCTGGGGGCAGTGGCGGCGCCCAATGAGCCGGCGACGCTGGACCGCACGACCTGGCCAGAGCCATTGAGCAGCCCGGCCCTGTTCGATGTCGCCTCGCGTGCCGAGATTCTGACGTTCGCCCACGCCCTGCTGGTCAGCGAAGGGCTGGATGAGAACGGCCTTAAAGAGCGCCTGGGCCTCAAGGTCATCAATATGGACGCGATTGATAAAGTCCGTCAGCGCCTGTGGCAACGCCTGTTGGCCAATTACAACTTTGCCCAGCAAAGCTGTGATCAGGATGCTTCGTTCTGTTATTACGTCGAAGACATGGCCAGCCTGCGTGAACAGGCAGGCAAGTTCGAAGTGGCCGATGATTCTTTCTACGTGAAATGGGCCGAACCAAGTGCCGTGTTCCACCACCGCTACCTGGATGAACAGTTGCGCCTGGCCGCGCTGTCGCCGCAAATCAGCAGCGAAATCGCTCTGCTGGGCGATCAGGAGTTCAATGGCGAGAACATGCACGACCGGCTGTTCATGCTGACCTTCGACAGCGGCCCGACGGTCATCGGCGGCACCACCGACTGGCTCACTGACTATCTGCGCAAACAGTCCATGAGCGCGACGTTTTTTGTCTTGGGCAACAGCTTGAAAGCTCGCCTCGACAAAAGCTCCGATCAGGCCCTGAGGGCGCTGTACAAAGGTCAATGTGTAGGCGTGCAAGGGTGGGAATATCGGGCCCACAGTCATTGGCAAAACTGGCAGGACTCGGTGCAGCGCAGTACCGCGCTGGTGAAACAGGTGTTGCCGCAAAACTACGTGGCGTTGTTCCGGCCGCCTTACGGCCAGCGCCGGGCTGACAGCGGGGCGTTTTTTGATTCCCAGGGCTTGCAGGTGGCGTTGTGGAACATTGACTCGCAAGACCTGGCCGGCAGCCTCACGGCCGAGCAGTCGGCACACCGCGTATTGACCTTGATGCTGTTGTGGCGCCATGGGCTGATTGCCTTCCACGACACCCAGGAAAAAGTCCGCAGCGCATTGCCCTGGCTACTCAAGGCAACGGTGCAGAGCGGGCTGGGCTGGGAGGAATGCGAGGCTTTGGGGGCTCAGTGATCAATGCGCCCGCCCGATTGGGCGAGCGCCTTGTTGTAACCCTTACAAAAGGCGCAAAGCCAGTTCTGAGCCCGCGCGAAGGTATTCCACTTGTGACACCACGGCATCTTTGACGATGGCTTCGCCGGTGTCGGTCAGTTGGGCTTTTTTTGCATCAATGACCGACAGCTGTAGCAGTTGCATGGCGACGTCCATGGCTTTTTGAAAGGCGGTGATGTTGTTGTGCTGGCCAAACTCGTTGATGACCGCCGCCATGCGCTCGTCGGCGTTGTCGCGAAGCTGGCGGTATTCAGTCACAGACACGCTGCCGTCCTGGTAAATCTCGAGCAGCATTTGTTCCAGGCTTTTGGAGATAGGGGTCATACGGATTCCTCTGGCATAAACAGTAGTGAGCGCAGGTCGTAATGAGCCGGTGCGTCACGAAGCTTAGTGCTGCCAAAAAGAAAGATGGGTAGGGCTCATCCCGGCGTTTTGTAAGAACTGTCCGGCCTTGTGGGGGGAGATTTCGAGGCGGTATTTTCGGCGCGCCGAAGCAGACGAATACTGGATTAAATGCCGCAGGTTGTGTCAGGTAACTATTGAGCCTAGTAGCAATTTTGCAGGTCGCCAAGGCTATTCGTCAGTCAAAAAAATAAATCCGCCAAACTGTAAAAATACTTTTTTTTGTCACACGATTTGGAGTATTACCAAGACAGACCGCCGAAACCTGCAACACAGGTGGCGTCTTCCAAGACCCATCGGGCAGGGAATTCATCTGACAGAAACAGATGAGTTCGGCAGTCACTCGAGGCGCAGCACTGTTGCGGTATTGCGTCGAATGGCTCCCACAAAGGTGACCGAGTATGGATGATCACGGACGCACTCCTTCTTCCAACCAGCCAATCCTTTATGTACTCGATACCAATGTTCTGATTCACGATCCAAATGCTTTGCTCAACTTCGAGGAACACCACGTCGCTATCCCGATGACGGTGCTTGAAGAGCTCGACAAACTCAAAACCGGCAAGCTACTGGTGGCAGCGGAGTGTCGCCAGGCGATTCGTTTGATCGATCAGACCCTGGGCGTGGCCTCGCCAGAAGACGTTGAAAAGGGCGTGCCGATCCAGCGCGGCAAAAGCGGGCCCAAGGGTTTTCTGTCAATTCTCAAGCGCAGAGAGCCTAATGCGCTGCTCCCCGAAAACCTCAATGACAACATCATCATCAATCAACTGATTGACCTGCACGCCCGTGAACCAAACCTGCACGTGGTGCTGGTGACCAAAGACATCAACATGCGGCTCAAGGCTCGCGCCTGTGGGGTCGAGTCCGAGGACTACAGCACTGACCAACTGGTTGACGACGTGTCGATGCTGTCACGCGGCTACCACACCATGACCGGTTCGTTCTGGGACCGCGTGAGCAAGGTCGAAACCCGTCAAGGGCACGGCCGCACCTGGCATCAGGTGCAAATGAACGAAAACCTGCCATCGGTGCACATCAACGAATTCATCATTGATGAGCAAGGGTTTGTGGGCTGGATCAAAGAGGTGCGCAAGGACCACCTGCTGATTCTCGACATGCACCAGGAACCGTTGCTGCACCAGGAAGCCTGGGGCTTGAAACCGCGGGATATTTACCAGGGGCTGGCGCTGTTCGCCTTGCTCGATCCGGATATTCATCTGGTTAACCTGTCGGGTGCGGCGGGTTCGGGCAAGACCATTCTGGCGCTGGCAGCGGCGATTGAACAAACCATGGTCAGCAAGCGCTACCGGCGGATTATCTGTACCCGCAGCGTGCAAGGGCTGGATCAGGAAATCGGCTTCCTGCCGGGCACCGAGGCCGAGAAGATGGAGCCGTGGCTGGGGGCCATTACCGACAACCTCGAAGCCCTGCACATGGATGACGAAAACACCCATGGCAGTGTGGACTACATTCTTAGCAAAGTGCCTTTGCAGTTCAAATCGCTGAACTACATCCGGGGGCGTAGTTTCCAGCAAAGCCTGATCTTGATTGACGAGTGCCAGAACCTCACGCCGCACCAGATGAAAACCATCATCACCCGGGCGGGCGCGGGCTCTAAAGTGGTGTGCCTGGGCAACCTGGCGCAGATCGATACGCCTTACCTGTCGGCCACCAGCTCGGGGCTGACCTACCTGACGGAGCGTTTCAAAGACTTCCCCAACGGTGTGCACATCGCCCTGCAAGGCGTCCCTCGTTCGATCCTGGCCGAGTACGCAGAGTCGCATCTCTAACACTTCTGACATAACCTTGATCCGGGCGGCCTAGAGCCGCCCGGTTTCGTTATGGCGCCAGCCATGTTTATTCAGGAGCTGCCAAGGTGTTACTGCGCACTATCGATTTGAATCTGCTGGTGGTCCTTGATGCGCTGCTCACGGAAAAGCACGTGACCCGCACCGGTGTGCGCTTGCACTTGAGCCAGCCGGCCATCAGTCATTCGTTGAACAAGCTTCGAGTGTTGCTCAATGACCCGCTGCTGATTCGTCAGGGCAACGAAGTGGTCCTCAGTACGCTGGCGCAAAACCTTCAGGCGCCGCTTAAGGTGGTTTTGGGGCAGATCGAAACCTTGCTCGGTCAGTCGGTCGACTTTGTGCCGGGGGAATCGCAACGCACATTCCGCGTGGCGATGTCCGATTACGGCGCGGCCATCGTCTTGCCCAAGTTGGTGGAACAACTCCGAGTACTGGCGCCCGGCATTTCGCTGGTGGTGGTCCAGGACAGCCGACTGGGCATGCTCGAATAACTCGAGCACGGCAAGATCGATCTCGCGCTGGGGGTTTTTGCCACGCTGCCCGAGTTCCTCTGCAGCGAGGTGCTGTTCGAAGAAACCTTTACCTGCCTGCTCAACCGCAACGTCCTGCCCGAGAGTGGCGTGCTGGACCTCGACACCTACCTGCAACGCCCTCACGTCTTGGTGTCGATGGACGGCAACACCCAGGGCGAAGTCGACAACGTGTTGCGCGCCCAGGGCTTACAGCGCCATGTCGCGGTGAACGTGCCACATTGGAGTGCAGCCCCGAGTGTCATTGGCGACACGGACCTGATCCTGACGGTTGCCACTCGCACCCTGGACAGCCTGCCGTTGGCCGATTCGCTGGTCAGATTGCCGCCGCCGTTGAACGTGGCGCCTTTTAACTACATACAAGTCTGGCATCAGCGTTTCAGTGACGACCCGGGGCATCGCTGGCTGCGGGGTGTGCTTCGCCAAATTTCACTGTAGGAGCGAGCTTGTCTCGCGATCTTTTAAAAAATCAAAAGATCGCGAGGCAAGCTCGCTCCTACCCATAATCAGCCGCGCGAAGCGATCAAAAATCCGGCCAGCACCACACTCACACCCAACAGTTTTTGCAGGCTGGGGGTGTTTTTTGGCAGCCCGAGCAAGCCGAAGTAATCAATCGCCAGCGAGATGATCAACTGGCCCACCACCACCGCCATGATGAAGTTGAGCGCGCCCAGACGCGGCACGGTAATCAGCGCCACAGTGATGTAAAACACCCCGGCCAGGCCGCCGAGCCACATCCACCAAGGGCCGCCCAGCAGTGCGCCAAGGTTGGGCCGGGGCACTTTGACCAGCAGCATCACCACGGCAATCGCCGCGCCGCTGACCATCAGGGAAATGACCGTGGCCCAGAACGGGTGACCGAGCACGGCACTGAGTCGGGCGTTACTGCCGGCTTGCATCGGCACGGCGGCGCCGGCCAGTAAACTCAGGGCAATGGCTATAAAAAATGGCATGGATTTGACCTCTCTGAACGATGTGCACGTTGTACGTGCAAACCCGCCAGGCGGCCAATTCGATGTTCGGATGCGCGGTATTCGTGAGGTCGATGGCCGTCGCATACGTGGGCAAAACGCAACCTCGGGCTTACACTGGCAGCACTTGTCTGGAGAACTCCCTGTGCTGACTCATTTAGATGCCCAAGGCCGCGCCAACATGGTTGATGTCACCGATAAAGCGGTGACGTCCCGTGAGGCGGTGGCACAAGCCGTGGTACGCATGCGTGCTGAAACCCTGGACATGATCGTCAATGGCGATCACCCCAAGGGCGACGTGTTCGCCGTGGCGCGAATTGCCGGGATTCAGGCGGCGAAGAAAACCTCAGATCTGATCCCGCTGTGCCATCCGTTGATGCTCACCAGCGTCAAGGTTGAACTCAGCACCCAAGGCACCGACGCAGTGTTGATCATCGCGCGCTGCAAACTATCCGGGCAGACCGGGGTAGAGATGGAAGCCCTCACCGCTGCCAGCGTGGCGGCCTTGACCCTTTATGACATGTGCAAGGCCGTCGACCGTGGCATGACCATCGAAAACGTGCGCGTGCTGGAAAAGCTCGGCGGCAAGAGCGGCCACTTTCAGGCAGACGCGTCATGACATTCCACGTGCACTTCTTTGCCCGCTACCGTGAGGCGCTGGGGCTGGACAGCGTCTCGGTCGAAGGCCAATTCACCTCTGTTGATCACTTGCGCCAGCACCTGTTGGAACAGGGCGATGCGTGGCAGATCTTGGCCGAAGCCAACCTGATGTGCGCGCGCAATGAAGAACTGTGCAAGCTCGACGAACCGCTGACAGACGGTGACACCGTGGCTTTTTTCCCGCCCGTGACCGGGGGCTGAGCCATGGCCATTCGGGTGCAAGCGGCTGCCTTTGATCCGGGCGCAGAAGTCAACGCACTGCACGCGGCCAACCTGGGTGTGGGGGCGGTGGTGAGTTTTGTGGGGTATGTGCGCGACTTCAATGACGGGCGCGACGTTGCGGGGATGTTTCTCGAGCATTACCCCGGCATGACCGAAAAGGCCTTGGCCAAAATCGTGGTCGAAGCGCAACAGCGCTGGCCGCTGCTCAGCCTCGAAGTGCTGCACCGGGTCGGGGCACTGGAGCCGGGCGAGCCCATCGTCTTTGTCGGTGTGGCCAGCGCCCACCGTCAGGCGGCTTTTGATGCCTGCGCGTTCGTGATGGACTACCTGAAAACCCGCGCACCCTTCTGGAAGAAAGAACAGACCGCCGACGGCCCGCGCTGGGTAGAAGGCCGGGCCAGCGATGACGCCGCCGCCGAGCGCTGGCAGCGCTCGCTCCCCAAATTGTAGGAGCTGCCGAGGCACGAAGGCTGCGATCTTTTCGGGAATAAAAGATCACAGCCCGGACACAGCGTGATTTCTTTTATTTTTTTCAGAAGTCTCCTACAGCGTCGATTCCTGTTCATCCGTTAGCGTGCCTGCCTCTCTGTCGGGAAGGATTCACGGATGGCCATTTCAGCCTGTAACAACCGTTTTAGCCTGAGCATCAAGGGCGCCGACCATGAGCTTCAGGTGTTGGCCTTCACGGGCAATGAAGCCATCAGCACGCCTTATGCCTTTGAACTTGAACTGGTCAGCGCACGCGCAGACCTGGACCTCGAGGCATGGCTGCATCAGCCTGCGTTTCTCGCATTTGACGGCCAGAGGCAGGGGATCCACGGGCATATTTCCAGCATGGGTCGCAGCAGCCCCGGTACGCGGCTTACGCACTATCGCCTGACACTGGAACCGCAGCTGGCCTACCTGGCCCATCGCACCAACCACCGTATTTTTCAGCATTTAACCGTGCAGCAGATCATCGAGACCCTGCTCGAAGAGCACGGCATTCTCGGCAACGCCTACACCTTCAATTCGTTCTCGTCTTACACGCCACGGGATTATTGCGTGCAATACGGCGAGTCTGATTTGCGCTTTATTCAGCGTCTGTGTTTCGAAGAAGGCTTCCACTACCACTTTCGGCACTCGCCAGACGGCCATCACCTGGTGTTCGGCGACAAGCAGCAAGCGTTTACCTCGCTCAACCAACCGACGCCCTACGTACACCGTGCGGGCATGGTCGCTTCGCAGCCGTCCATCGATCACTTTGGACTGCGCTTGCAGGCCAGCACCAACCGTACGTTTCGCCGCGATTATGACTTTCAGCAGGCCAGTCGCACGCTGGAGGCAGGCAGCAGCGCTGAACTGAACGAGCGCGCCCTTGAAAACTACAGCTATCCGGGGCGCTTCACTGAAGCGGCCCAAGGCCAACTGCAAAGCCAGCGCATACTTGAGCATCATCAAACCGGCTACTGCCAGGCCAGCGGCAGCAGCAATCAACCGAGCCTGAGCACGGGGCACTTTTTGACGATGACCGGGCACCCCAACGCGACGTTTAATAGCGGCTGGCTGTTGATTGGCGTGCAGCACGAGGGCAAGCAGCCTCAAGTGCTGGAAGAGTATGGCGCCCAGACGGCGCAGGCCGACGCAGGCGGCTTTAGCCAAGGCTATCGCAACACCTTCCAGGCCACGCCAGAGGCGGTGACCTACCGCCCGCAAACCGTCTTCCCCAAGCCGCGCCTGATCGGCAGCCAAACGGCCCGCGTTACCGGGCCGGTGGGGGAAGAGATCCATTGCGATGAGTACGGCCGGGTGCGGGTTAAATTTCATTGGGACCGCAGCGCTATCGATGACGATCAAAGCAGCTGCTGGCTGCGCGTCTCGTCGAGTTGGGCGGGGGACAACCACGGCGCGGTGACCCTCCCGCGTGTGGGCATGGAAGTGCTGGTGGGTTACCTCAACGGCGACCCGGACCAGCCCATCATCAGCGGTTGCCTGGCCAACAGCCTCAACCCGACCCCGCTCGCATTGCCCGCCAACAAAACCCAAAGCGTCTTACGCAGCCGCAGCACTCCAGGCGGGAGCGGCTACAACGAACTGCGCATCGAAGACCGCAAAGGTCTGGAGCACATCTACCTCCACGCCCAGCGCGATCTGCAACAACACATCAAAAACGACAGCCGCTTGCAGATCGAGGGCAAGCGCGAAGAAACCGTCACTGGCAACAGCGTCTCGGTGCTCAAGGCAGAAGAACAGCGCACCGTCAGCCTGGACCGCAAGGTCCAGCTCAAGGCCAACGACCACCTGGCCGTGGCCGTCAGCAGCCACACCGTGGTGGGCGGCGCGCTGGTGGCTGAAGCGGGGATGCACGTGCATATCAAGGCCGGGGCGCGGGTGGTCTTGCAGGCCGGGGCCAACATCACCCTGATGGCGGGCGGGCAGCATGTATTGATTGGTGCGGCGGGCATCTACGCCAGTTGCCCGATATTGCTGGGCGGCTTGCCCGTACCGGGCCTGCCTGCGGTGCCGTTGTTGCCGGGGGAGGTGGCGCCCATGCAGGGCATGTCGCTAGCGCCTTCAACGCAAATGCTGGCGTTGAGCGAAGGCAAATCAGTGTGCCCGCAGTGCGAAATGCTCAAAAAACCACTGTAGGAGCGAGCTCGCCTCGCGATCTTTTGGCTTAAAAGATCGCGAAAACCCGCCCCCTATGCGGACGTCGGGGCTGACGTTTTAAGCCGTTTCACTCGGATCATGCGGTTTGCGCACGGCTCTGACCACAGGGCGCAGCAGTTCAGTCGGCGGTGTTTCGCAACTGATTTTGCGGCCCAGCTTTTCTTCGATGGACGGCAACTGGTACGAGTCGTCTTCACCGGCAAAGCTGATGGAAACTCCCGCTGCGCCCGCACGACCTGTACGGCCAATACGGTGCACGTAGTCGTCCGGCACTTCGGGCAGGGTGAAGTTGATCACATGGCTGATGCCGTCGATGTGGATGCCGCGCCCTGCGACGTCGGTCGCCACCAGCACGCGGATTTTACCTTCGCGAAAGCCTTCGAGGGTCTTGATGCGTTTGTGCTGGGGCACGTCGCCGGACAGTTGCGCAGCATTGATGCCGTCGCGCACCAGGCGTTCTTCGATGCGCCGCACTTCGTCTTTGCGGTTGGCAAATACGATCACGCGTTCCCAGCCGTTGTCGTTCACCAGGTTGAACAACAGTTTGTATTTGTCAGCGCCCGCCACCGCGTACACGTGTTGCTCAACCAATTCGTTGGCCACGTTCTGCGCTTCGATTTCAACGATCGCAGGGTCGGTGGTCCACTGTTTGGCCAGGTTCATCACGTCTTCGGTAAAGGTCGCAGAGAACAGCAAGGTCTGACGCTCAGCCTTCGGCGGCGTCTGGCGAATGATCTGACGTACTTGCGGGATGAAGCCCATGTCGAGCATGCGGTCAGCTTCATCGAGCACTATGACCTCAACCATGTCCAGGTGCACTTCGCCGCGCTGGTTGAAGTCCAGCAGACGGCCCGGTGTGGCCACCAGAATGTCGCAGTGACGGGCTTCCAGCTGCTTGAGCTGTTTGTCGAAGTCCATGCCACCCACGAAATTCATGACGTTGAGGTTGGTGTATTTGGTCAGATCGGCAGCGTCTTTAGCGATTTGCACGACCAGTTCGCGGGTCGGCGCGATGATCAGCGCGCGCGGCTCGCCCATGTAGCGCTCTTTAGGCGGCGGGGTTTGGGTCAGTTGGCTGATGATCGAGACCAGAAACGCGGCGGTTTTGCCGGTGCCTGTCTGGGCGCGGCCAATGGCATCGCGGCCACTCAAGGTGTAGCCCAGCACTTGCGCCTGGATCGGCGTGCAGTACGGGAAACCCAGGTCCTGGATGGCGTGCATCAGTTCAGGGGTGAGCTTGAAGTCATGAAAGCGGGTTTTGCCTTCTTGTGGTTCAACCACGAAGTCTTCGAGTTTCCACGGGATGACCACAGGCTTTGGCGCAGGTGCACGCCGTGGTTTGGCCGCTTTGGGTTTTTCTGTGCGCGCAGGTTCGGGTGCGGGCGTGGCTGCGGGCGTGGACACCGCGGCGGGTGCAGGTGCAGAACGGCCAGGCTGTTGCGCGTCGGTTCGCGGGCTGGGGCTGCTGGGGGGAGTCATGGACGCTGGCGCGAGCGGCTCAGCCTCGCTTTTGCCGAATATTTTTTTGAGTGCTTTGAGCACGGTCATCTCATCAGTTGGTTAAGGAGTGTACGCCGGGCAGTGTAATGCAAGTCGCGTGCTCGGCGTAGTAAACGACTGGATGTTTCGTTTTTAGCGCAGGCGCTCGGTCAGCCAGGTACCGATGTCGTGAATTTCTTGTGGTAACACTTCGTGCCCCATTGGGTATTCCTGCCATGTAACGGTCACACCCAAACGCTTCAAGTGTTCATACGCGGTCCGGCCCATGGAATTCTGGACGACCTCGTCATATTGGCCATGCAGGCACAAGGCCGGCGTGCGTTGCTGGCTGGCGGACAGTTCCAGCTCATTGCTGAAGGTTGGGGCATAGGTGGAGAGGGCAAGTACGCCACCCAATGCGCCCTGCCATTTTAGATAGGCGGTATGGAAGACCACGGCGCCGCCTTGGGAAAAACCGGCGAGGAAAATTCGGCTGGCGTCTATTCCGGCCCTTTTCTGTTCTTCGATCAGCGCAACGACGGTGTCTGCCGATTCGTTGAGTTCTTGCTCACTGATCGAACGGGCCGGGCTCATGGCCTTGATGTCGTACCAGCTGGGCATGGCATATCCGCCATTAATCGTCACTGCACGGGTCGGCGCCTGTGGCAAAACAAACCGCGTGGTGAGCAGCGTTTCTTGCAGTGCTTCGGCCACCGGGAGGAAGTCGTAGCGGTCGGCACCTAAGCCGTGAAGCCAGATCACACAAGCGTCTGCGGGCTTTTGCGGTTGAAGGATCAGAGGTTCGGTCATGGCTGCTCCATTATTGGGCGCTCGCGCAAAAAGCGTGCGCAAGAAGAGTGCGTGTTCGATTCAAATTTAAAGAAGATGTCGCCTGCTTGAACGTTTTACCTAAAGAAACATATCGAGAGGCATAAATCTCCACAGTGGTACGGGCCTTGCTATGAGCACAGGGACGTTAGCTGAAGCATCTTCGCGGGTAACACTAACAGGCTACAGGCGAGGGTGGGGCAGCAAAACTCCTGACGGGTGAAGTTAGACAAGGAATTCAACAGCTCAAGTGAGCGCTTCAGTTTGAAGGCGAGTGCGATATATCCATCGCTCAAGGCTTATGCCGCTTGGCCCCATAAAAAGCCAACACGGGTCAACAATGCCTCACAAGGGGGCGGCGGGTCTTGTTCAAACACAACAAAGCAAGACTGGAGGTTTGAATGAAGCAGTTGAAATCCACCCTGGCCCTGGCCACCGCCGCTGTGGTGTTGAGTGTCACGGGTTTCGCTCATGCCGGCGCAACACTGGATGGCGTTAAAAAGAAAGGCTTCGTGCAGTGTGGTGTCAGCGACGGTTTGCCGGGTTTCTCGGTGCCTGATAAAGACGGCAAGATTTTGGGGATCGATGCCGATGTCTGCCGCGCCGTCGCCGCTGCCGTATTTGGCGACGCTACCAAGGTCAAATTCAGCCAGCTAAACGCCAAGGAGCGCTTCACTGCCCTGCAATCGGGCGAAGTGGATGTCTTGTCGCGCAACACCACCTGGACCAGTTCCCGTGATGCGGGCATGGGCATGCTGTTTACCGGCGTGACCTATTACGACGGCGTTGGCTTTTTGGTCAACAACAAGCTGGGCGTGAAAAGTGCCAAGGAACTGGACGGTGCGACCATCTGCATTCAGGCCGGGACCACCACTGAGCTCAACGTGTCGGATTACTTCCGGGCGAATAACCTGAAATACACCCCGATTACCTTCGATACCTCTGACGAAAGCGCCAAGTCCCTTGAGAGCGGCCGTTGCGACGTGCTGACCTCGGACAAATCCCAGCTGTATGCACAACGCAGCAAGCTGGCCAACCCGAACGACTACATCGTCTTGCCAGAAACCATTTCCAAGGAGCCACTAGGCCCGGTCGTGCGCAAGGGTGATGAAGACTGGTTCAGCATCGTGCGCTGGACCTTGTTTGCCATGCTCAACGCCGAAGAAGCCGGCATCACCTCTAAAAACGTCGTGGCTGAAGCCAAGTCGACCAAAAACCCGGACGTTGCCCGTTTGCTGGGTGCGGATGGCGAATACGGTAAAGACCTGAAACTGCCGAAGGACTGGGTTGTACAGATCGTCAGCCAGGTCGGTAACTACGGCGAAGTGTTCGAGAAAAACCTCGGTAAAAGCACCCCTCTGGCCATTGACCGCGGGCTGAACGCCTTGTGGAACAACGGCGGCATTCAATACGCACCGCCTGTGCGCTGATAAGCCCTGTCACCCGGTGGGCCAACCACCGGGTGCTGTTTTTGATCCATTTTTTACTGGGGCATTTCATGCAGACAAAAGTCGGCGCACCCAAGCCCAGGCTCAGCCTTGGCGATCCACGTGTGCGTGCGTGGGTATTTCAGATCATCACCGTCGCGTTGGTGGTCTTCATGGGTTGGTACTTGTTCAACAACACTCAGACCAACCTGCAACACCGGGGGATTACCTCTGGTTTCGACTTTTTGGACCGCAGTGCCGGGTTTGGCATTGCGCAGCATTTAATTGATTACACCGAGTCCGACAGCTACGCCCGGGTCTTTGTAATCGGCCTGCTGAACACGCTGCTGGTGTCGGTGATTGGTGTGGTCCTGGCGACCATTCTGGGCTTTATTGTTGGCGTCGCGCGTTTGTCTCCGAACTGGATGATCAACAAGCTGGCGACGGTCTACGTCGAGGTTTTTCGCAATATCCCGCCGTTGCTACAAATCCTGTTCTGGTACTTCGCGGTCTTTTTGACCATGCCGGGGCCGCGTAATAGCCACAATTTTGCCGACACTTTTTACATGAGCAGCCGTGGCCTGAACATGCCGGCCGCCATCGCGACACCTGCGTTCTGGCCGTTTGTGATCAGTGTGCTGCTGGCGATTGTGGCGGTGGTGGTGATGGTGCGCTGGGCGAAAAAACGCTTTGAAGCCACCGGTGTTGCGTTTCACACCTTCTGGGCCGCGTTGGGCCTGTTGCTGGTGATTCCAGGGCTGTGCGCGCTGGTAGTGGGTGCGCCTGTGCATTGGGAAATGCCCGAGCTCAAGGGCTTCAACTTTGTTGGTGGCTGGGTGCTGATCCCGGAACTGTTGGCGCTGACCATCGCTCTCACGGTTTACACCGCAGCCTTTATTGCCGAGATCGTGCGTTCGGGCATCAAGTCGGTCAGCCATGGCCAGACCGAAGCTGCTGCCTCGCTGGGCCTGCGCCCAGGGCCGACGCTGCGCAAGGTGATCATCCCGCAGGCGCTGCGAGTGATCATTCCGCCGCTGACCAGCCAATACCTCAACCTGGTGAAAAACTCATCGTTGGCAGCAGGTATCGGCTACCCGGAAATGGTTTCGCTGTTTGCCGGTACGGTGCTGAACCAGACCGGACAAGCGATTGAAGTGATTGCCATCACCATGAGCGTTTATCTGGCGATCAGTATCAGCATTTCGCTGCTGATGAACTGGTACAACACGCGCATTGCGCTGATCGAACGGTGAGGGCGCGACCATGACGACGCATGTTTTCAAACCTGATATGCCGCCACCGGGCAACCGGATTGGCGTGGTTGCCTGGGCACGGGCGAACCTGTTTTCCAGTTGGCTCAACACCTTGCTTACGCTGTTTGCGCTCTACCTGGTCTGGTTGATCGTGCCGCCGTTGCTGAGCTGGACGCTCTTTGACGCCAATTGGGTGGGCACGACCCGGGCTGATTGCACCAAAAGCGGTGCGTGCTGGGTGTTTATCGAGCAGCGTTTTAGCCAGTTCATGTACGGCTATTACCCATCAGCGTTGCGCTGGCGCGTCGATACGACGGTGTTGTTGGCCATCTTTGGTGCTGCGCCGTTGTTTATTTCGCGCTTCAAGCACAAGGCGGTCTACGGGCTGAGCTTTTTGGTGATCTACCCGATCCTCGCCTACAGCCTGCTGCACGGTGGGCATTGGGGCCTGAGCACCGTCGCCACCAGCCAATGGGGCGGCCTGATGCTGACGCTGGTGATCGCCACCGTGGGCATCGCCGGAGCACTGCCATTGGGCATCTTGCTGGCATTGGGGCGTCGCTCGGACATGCCGGCGATTCGCGTGGTGTGCGTGACGTTCATCGAGTTCTGGCGTGGTGTGCCGCTGATCACCGTGCTGTTCATGTCCTCGGTGATGCTGCCGTTGTTTCTGCCTGAAGGCATGAACTTCGACAAGCTGCTGCGGGCGCTGCTCGGGGTGATCCTGTTCCAGTCGGCGTACGTGGCCGAAGTGGTGCGCGGAGGCCTGCAAGCCATTCCCAAAGGTCAGTACGAAGCGTCGGCAGCCATGGGCCTGGGTTATTGGCGCAGCATGGGCCTGGTGATCTTGCCGCAAGCCCTGAAGCTGGTCATTCCCGGCATCGTGAACACCTTTATTGCCCTGTTCAAGGACACCAGCCTGGTGATCATCATCGGCCTGTTTGACCTGCTCAACAGCGTTAAACAAGCCGCCGCCGACCCGACCTGGCTGGGCATGGCGACCGAGGGTTATGTGTTTGCCGCCCTGGTGTTCTGGATTTTCTGTTTCGGTATGTCCCGCTACTCCATACATCTGGAGCGCAAGCTGGACACTGGCCACAAGCGTTAGTAGGAGTTGGATATGAGTGAAGCAATTAAAAAGCCTGCTAGCCCTGAAGGCATTATTCAGATGCAGGACGTTAACAAGTGGTACGGCCAGTTTCACGTGCTCAAGGACATCAACCTGAACGTGCAGGCGGGTGAACGGATCGTGTTGTGCGGGCCTTCTGGCTCGGGCAAGTCGACCACCATTCGCTGCCTCAATCGCCTTGAAGAGCATCAGCAAGGGCGCATTGTGGTGGATGGGGTTGAGCTGACCAACGACATCAAGCAGATCGAAACCGTGCGCCGTGAAGTCGGCATGGTGTTCCAGCACTTCAACTTGTTCCCGCACCTGACCATCCTGCAAAACTGCACGTTGGCACCGATGTGGGTGCGCAAAATGCCCAAGCGCCAGGCCGAAGAAATCGCCATGCATTACTTGCAGCGCGTGCGTATTCCGGAGCAGGCCCACAAGTTTCCGGGGCAGTTGTCCGGTGGTCAGCAGCAGCGGGTGGCGATTGCCCGTGCGCTGTGCATGAAGCCCAAAATCATGTTGTTCGACGAGCCGACTTCAGCGCTCGACCCGGAAATGGTCAAGGAAGTACTCGATACCATGATCGGCCTGGCCGAAGACGGCATGACCATGCTCTGTGTGACCCACGAAATGGGCTTTGCCCGGACTGTGGCCAATCGGGTGATCTTTATGGACAAGGGTGAAATCGTCGAGCAGGCTGCGCCGAATGATTTCTTCGACAACCCGCAGAACGACCGGACCAAACTGTTCCTGAATCAAATTCTGCATTGATGCAAACGCGGCGACCGAGGGGTTAACGTGTTTTCTCGCGCTGTTGTTGCTTCTGCTCCAACAGCGCATTGATATCCGCGCATTCGTAGATCGCGTGCAGCTCCTTGACCAGTTCCGGGTGGCGATCGAGCAGGCGCATCAACACAAACAGCGGTTTGGGCGGTTCGACTTCGGCCCGCTCATAGCGGCTGAACGCATTGTGGCCGCCGCCGGACAGTAACTGCACCGCGCTTTTTTGGGTGAAGTGCAATTTACGCCGGATACGTTTCATCTCGTCTGCCACGACCCGCTTGGCATCCTCGATCAGTTCATCACCTGCCTGGGCATAACGCTCTGCGCTGGGCGCATCGAACTCGACCTCAGCACATTCACTGCATTGCTCGCCTGCCAGATTGGGCACGTGGCGGGTTAATTGTTTGAACGTCACCGTGAAATCGCGGCCCTTGAACGGGTGCATCGCGTTGGGTGCGCCACAGGTGTAGCAATCATGCTTGCTCATCAGTCTTTTTCCTTGAAGGCAATGACGGGCGGCCCTCCACCGGGACGGTAGGTCACCTTGATGTACAGGGCCAAGCCGTAGGCTTGAGCGTGGTAGACGTCTTGCCAGACTTTGGGGTCTGCGTAAGTCGACATTGATTTGTACAAGAGCCTGCGCTCCAGAGACGCGATCACCCAAAGCATCTGGGCAAGTGTTAGCCCCAGCATTCGCCCACCATCCAGCGCACTTTTGGTAAACGCCACGGCTCCCAGCCGTTTTACGTCGTCTTGTATGCACTGAAGGGTGTAGTGGGGTGTCTTCTTTTCCATAAGAGAGTGCCTCGATGCGCTCAAAAATTACCCTTTAAGGGTTTTTAATTCAACGATTATTTTTCAAGTTAAGCGGCCCTTTAATCTGTAGTTGATTGCTCTAAGGGAAGGCGCTGACTAGCATGTAGGAATATTCATCCTATGATTGGATGAAAGGACGGATTCCATGACAGACGCTTCTCCATTGATAAAACGCTCCCTGGTCGATCAGGCCCTTGAACAGCTGCGCGCACGGATCAACAACGGCGCCTGGGAGGTCGGCCAACGCTTGCCAACGGAGCCGGAATTGGCGGCGGAGTTGGGCATAAGCCGCAATACGGTGCGCGAAGCCATGCGCGTGCTGGCCTTTGCCGGGCTGATTGAGATCCGTCAGGGCGACGGCAGTTACTTGCGCGGGCGGGTCGATCCCATGGACACCTTGCGCACGTTGTCGGCCTGTTCGATGGACCAGGTGCGCGAGATGCGCCACATCCTTGAAGTTGAGGCCGTTGGCCTGGCGGCCTTGCGCCGTACTGATGAGGACTTGCGCCTGATGCAGCAAGCACTCGATCTCAGTGGCCAGCACTATCACGGCGAACTTGACACCTACATTTGCTGTGACTTGCAGTTCCATCAGCATGTGATCGATGCCGCGCATAACCCGGCGTTGACGGAGTTGTACCGCTACACCTCAAGCATTGTTTCCAGTCAGTTGCGCAAGACGCTGGATATTTACCCGCGCCGCCAATCGGTGTTCGACCTGCATGTCGAACTGTTGGAGGCCGTCAAACAACAAGACCCACAACGGGCTATGGCGCTTTGCCGGACGTTGATCAATGAACCCTGAACCGGAGAAGGCCATGAACCATCCCTCGTCAGCCAGCAGCGAAGCAGTTCGTCATCTGGATGAGCTGGAAGAATTACTGATCGACGCCGAAGTTGATGACGAACACATACAACATACGCCACCCGCGGTGCTGCGCCCGCGGTTGTTGCTGTTGGGGCTGGTGCTGGTGGCGCTCAATTTGCGTCCGGCGCTGTCGAGCGTGGCGCCCTTGCTGGGTGTCGTGTCAGACAGCCTGGGTTTGTCGGCCGCGCAGGCCGGTTTATTGACCACCTTGCCCGTGCTGTGTCTGGGCATATTTGCGCCCCTGGCGCCGATTCTGGCCCGGCGCTTTGGCACTGAACGGGTGGTGCTCGGGATTCTTCTGACATTGGGCGGCGGCATCGTGCTGCGCAGTTGCCTGGGTGAGGTCGGGCTGTTTGCCGGGAGCATTCTGGCAGGCGCCAGTATCGGCGTGATTGGCGTATTGCTGCCGGGGATTATCAAACGCGATTTTGCCGGGCATGCCGGGACCATGACCGGCGTCTACACCATGGCGTTGTGCCTCGGCGCAGCACTGGCGGCCGGGGCGACGGTGCCGCTGAGCCATTACCTGGGCGACAGTTGGGCAATGGGCCTGGGCTTTTGGGCCTTGCCGGCCTTGTTGGCGGCCATTTTCTGGTTGCCGCAGGTGGGTAAGCGTCAAGGCGCGCACAACGTGGCTTACCGCGTGCAGGGGCTTTTACGCGATCCGCTGGCATGGCAAGTGACGCTCTACATGGGCCTGCAATCGTCGTTGTCCTACATCGTGTTTGGTTGGTTGCCATCGATTCTGATCGGCCGTGGGCTGACCCCGACCGATGCCGGCCTGGTGATGTCAGGTTCAGTGATCGTGCAGTTGGCCACGGCACTGACAGCGCCCTGGCTGGCGACGCGGGGCAAGGATCAGCGTCTGGCGATCGTGCTGGTCATGGGCCTGACCCTGGCCGGGCTGTTTGGCTGTCTGTATGCGCCGATGGACAGCTTGTGGAGTTGGGCTGTTGTGCTGGGCCTGGGGCAGGGCGGGACGTTCAGCCTGGCGTTGACCCTGATTGTGCTGCGCTCTCGCGACTCGCACGTCGCCGCCAACCTCTCGGGCATGGCCCAGGGCGTGGGTTACACCCTTGCGTCACTGGGCCCTCTGGCGGTGGGCGTGGTGCATGAAGTGACCGGTGGTTGGGATGCACTGGGCTGGATTTTTGCCGTGATTGGCCTGTGTGCCATCGTCGCGGGGCTGGGGGCCGGGCGCGCGTTGTACGTCAACGTGCAGAGCGAGAAAATTCAAAGCCCGTAGTGTTTCGGCTCATTGCAGATTATCGTGCACAGATTCCTACCCGCACGGACCCTGCCATGAGCCAAGACCATCAAGCGTTAATCACGCGTTTTTACCAAGCGTTTGCACAGCTTGATGCGCAAGCGATGGGCGAGTGCTACACCGACGACGTAGTGTTCAGCGACCCGGTCTTTGGCGAACTACGCGGTCACAACGCCACCGACATGTGGCGCATGCTGACCACGCGGGCCAAGGATTTCAGCCTGACCTTCGATCAGGTTCAGGCCGATGCGCAACGCGGCAGTGCACATTGGGTGGCGACGTATCTGTTCAGCCAGACCGGCAATACGGTGGTTAACGATATTCAGGCCCGGTTTGTTTTTCGCGACGGCAAAATCTGCGAGCACCATGACCACTTTGACCTGTGGCGCTGGTCGCGGCAGGCGCTGGGGGCCAAGGGCGTTTTGCTGGGCTGGACACCGCTGGTGAAAAACGCCATTCGCGCTCAAGCGCAAAAAGGCCTCAAAGCGTATCAAACCGGACGTTAAATGTGAGTTCCAAACCTTGGTTTGTGTATTTGGTGCGTGCGGCCAATGGTTCGTTGTACTGCGGCATCAGCGATGATCCGGCGCGCCGCTTCGTGCAGCATCAGACCGGTAAAGGCGCGCGCTTTTTTGCCTCAAGCCCTGCGGTGGCCCTGGTCTATGTCGAATCGTGGCCAGACAAAGGCGAAGCCTTGCGTCAGGAGCGGCTGATTAAAAAGCTCAAGAAAAGCGCCAAAGAGTGCCTGGTGCAAAGCCAGTTGGCACTGTAAGAGCGAGCTTGTCTCGCGATCTTTTAAACGATCAAAAGATCGCGAGGCAAGCTCGCTCCTACAGATTTTTGGTTATTTCAACGCCGCGAGGATCGCATCCGGGTTGAAGTCCCTGAGCAAGGTGCCATTGACGTCCAGAATCGGAATCCCGCGCCCGCCCAATGCTTCGTAGGTCTGGCGGGCGGCGGCATCCTTGTCGATATCAAACTCTGTGTACGGGATGCCTTTCTGGTCCAGAAAGCGTCGCGTGGCCTTGCAGTAGCCGCACCACTCGGTGGCGTACAGCACCACCCGGGCGCTGGCCCGGGTGTGTTCCGGGACAACACCGGAGGGGTTTAGCACCCGCTCGATCTTGCCCCAGTTATGAAAGACCACGACCACCACCAGCACAAACAGGACTTTCTTGAGGATGCCGTTCAACATCACTTGTTGCGCTTGAGCTGGTCGAGCAGTTGGGTCGGCAGGCCCTTGATGACGAGTGTGCCGGCTTCTTCATCGAATTCGACCTTGGAGCCCAGCAGGTGGGCTTCAAAGCTGATAGACAAGCCCTCAGCGCGCCCGGTGAAGCGACGGAACTGGTTCAGGGTGCGTTTGTCTGCCGGAATTTCCGGCGACAGGCCGTAGTCCTTGTTGCGGATGTGGTCGTAAAACGCCTTTGGGCGCTCTTCGTCGATCAATTCCGACAACTCTTCGAGGCCCATCGGTTCACCGATTTTGGCCTGGCTGCTGGCGTAGTCCACCAGGGTCTTGGTTTTTTCCCGGGCGGACTCTTCGGGCAGGTCTTCGCTTTCAACGAAATCACTGAACGCCTTGAGCAGCGTGCGGGTTTCGCCGGGGCCGTCGACGCCTTCCTGGCATCCGATAAAGTCGCGGAAATACTCAGAGACCTTTTTGCCGTTTTTGCCTTTGATAAAAGAAATGTACTGCTTGGACTGTTTGTTGTTCTGCCACTCGGAAATATTGATTCGCGCGGCCAGGTGCAACTGACCCAGGTCCAGATGGCGTGACGGGGTCACGTCCAGTTCCGAGTTCACCGCCACGCCGTCGCTGTGGTGCAACAGGGCGATGGCCAGGTAGTCGGTCATGCCTTGCTGGTAATGGGCAAACAGCACGTGGCCGCCCACCGACAGGTTGGATTCTTCCATCAGCTTTTGCAGGTGCTCGACGGCCACACGGCTGAACGCGGTGAAGTCCTGGCCGCCCTCCATGTATTCCTTGAGCCAGCCGCTGAACGGATGCGCCCCGGATTCAGCATGGAAAAAGCCCCAGGCTTTGCCTTGCTTGGCGTTATAGCTTTCGTTGAGGTCTGCGAGCATGTTCTCGATGGCCTGGGACTCGGCCAATTCAGAGTCGCGGGCATGGAGAACAGCGGGCGTACCGTCGGGTTTTTTCTCAATCAAATGAACGATGCAATGACGGATCGGCATGGGCTTCTCGGCGAATAATGAGCGGGGAGGGCATGCGCCCGGAAAGGCGCTAAGTGTACCGCACCTGAGCCATTGGGCAGCCTTCGTACCGCCTTTAGGGAGGGGATGGACGGTGTAGAGCGGTTTTTTTACGCTTTTAAGGCGATAAAGCTGACCAAATGGCGAGGTAGAGGCGGATATTTAACCGTCTCTGTGCTAGTTTTGCCCGGTCTTGCGCTGTGTAACGGCGCAAAGCATGCATTCAGCCTGTGTCAGGTCGAACCAAACTCCGTTTTAGCACTCTACATCCGCGATTCGTCGTGAAAGCAAACGGGCGTGCCAGACCCTCGATTTCTGGCTCGATAGCTGACCTTGCACTTTGCAAACCAAATGAATTTGATAGGGAAGGAACATCTCAATGGCTATTACTAAAGACCAACTGATCGCTGATCTGGCTGAAGCTGTAGACGCACCGAAAACTACCGTGCGTGCTCTGCTGGACCAACTGGGTCAAATCGTTGCTGATCAGCTGGAAAATGGCGGCGAAATCACTCTGCCAGGTATTGGCAAACTGAAAGTGACCGAGCGTCCTGCCCGTACTGGCCGTAACCCTTCGACTGGCGCTGCCATCGAAATCGCTGCCAAGAAAGTTATCAAGCTCGTTGTGGCTAAAGGCCTGACTGACGCTGTTAACAAGTAAGAACGCATTAAAAAACCGCGCTTGGGAGTGATCCCGAGCGCGGTTTTTTTATGGGCGAAAATCTTGTAGTCGCTGTCGAGGCACGAGGCTGCGATGGGCCGCGTAGCGGACCCGACATTTTGAAGGTCCTTCGGCCCTTATCGCAGCCTGCGGCAGCGACTACAGATTTCCACAGCGTTACTTCCAGTTCTTCTCGCGCCACACTTGCTGCTGGTCTTTGTCGTGGAAGGTCCAGGCTACAAAGCGGCTTTGCTTGTTGCCTTGGGACATTTCAACCACCTGGCTTTCACGCGCACCGGCTTTTTTCAGTGCGGTCTGAACCGCTGGCAGGTTTGAAGCCTTGGACACCAGCACGCTGAACCACAGCACCTGACGGCCCACGTGCACGCTTTCGCGGATCAGTTGGGTCACAAAGCGTTGCTCGCCACCTTCGCACCACAATTCGGCGGCCTGGCCACCAAAGTTCAGCACTGGCAGTTTGCGCTTGGGGTCTGCCTTGCCCAGTGCTCGCCATTTACGCTCGCTGCCGCGTGTGGCTTCGTCCAGCGAGGCGTGGAACGGCGGGTTGCACATGGTCAGGTCGAAACGCTCGTTGCTGTCCAGGATGTCCAGCAGGATCTTCTGCGGATCTGGCTGCAGGCGCAGGCTGATGGCTTTGTTCAGGCTGTTGGACTGCACAATCGCCTTAGCGGTCTTGACCGCCGTGGCATCAACGTCGGTGCCGAGGAACTGCCAGCGGTATTCGCAGTGGCCGATCAGCGGGTAGACGCAGTTAGCGCCGGTGCCGACGTCCAGCACGCGCACATTGGCGCCCTGCGGGATCTGGCCATCGTTGACGCTGGCCAGCAAGTCCGCGAGAAAGTGCACGTAATCGGCGCGGCCCGGCACCGGAGGGCATAGGTAGTCAGCCGGAATGTCCCAGTGGGCAATGCCGTAGAACGACTTGAGCAGCGCACGGTTGAACACCCGCACTGCGCTCGGGTTGGCGAAGTCGATGCTCTCTTTGCCGTACGGGTTGATGATCACAAACGCGCCCAGCTCCGGGCAGATCTTGATCAGTTGCGCAAAATCGTAGTGGCCCTGGTGGCGGTTACGCGGGTGCAGGCTGGGCTTCACCCGAGGTGCAGCCGGTTTGCTTTCACCCGTAGCCTTGGGCTTGTGGCGTGTGGCTTTGGAGGTGCGTGGGGTGGTCATGTTCAATGGGTTCCACAAAAGCAATCGCGGGCAAGGCCGCCCCGGCAGGGGTTAACCCTGCGGGAGCGTCCTTGCCCGCGATCAGGTGCGCAGCGCTGTTACAGGCTGGAAATCCGCGCGTGCTGGTCCGCCAACTTGCTCAAGGCTTGTTCAGCCTCGGCCAATTTGGCGCGTTCCTTGTCAATGACTTCGGCCGGAGCCTTGTCAACGAAGGCCGCATTCGACAGTTTTCCGCCAACGCGGGCCACTTCGCCGTGCAAGCGCTGGATTTCTTTGTCCAGGCGCGCCAGCTCGGCATCTTTGTCGATCAGGCCGGCCATCGGCACCAGCACTTCCATCTCGCCCACCAACGCGGTGGCAGACAGAGGCGCTTCGGCACCGTCTTGCAGCACGGTGATCGACTCGAGTTTAGCCAGCTTTTTCAGCAAGGCATCGTTCTCGGTCAAACGGCGCTGGTCTTCACTGCTGACGTTTTTCAAGTACAGCTGCAGCGGTTTGCCCGGGCCGATGTTCATTTCGCCACGGATGTTACGCGTGCCGAGCATCAAGCCCTTGAGCCATTCGATGTCGTCTTCGGCAGCCTGGTCGATGCGTGCTTCGTTGGCCACTGGCCAAGGTTGCAGCATGATGGTTTTGCCTTGCGCACCCGCCAGCGGCGCGATGCGCTGCCAGATTTCTTCGGTGATGAACGGCATGAACGGGTGCGCCAGACGCAAGGCCACTTCCAGAACCCGAACCAGCGTACGGCGAGTGCCGCGCTGACGCTCAACCGGGGCGTTTTCGTCCCACAGCACAGGCTTGGAGAGTTCCAGGTACCAGTCGCAATACTGGTTCCAGATGAACTCGTACAAGGCTTGTGCGGCCAGGTCGAAACGGAACTGGTCGAGGTGACGGGTCACTTCGGCTTCAGTGCGCTGCAACTGCGAGATGATCCAGCGGTCAGCCAGCGACAGTTCGTAGGCTTCGCCGTTCTGGCCGCAGTCTTCGCCCTTGTCCAGCACGTAACGTGCGGCGTTCCAGATCTTGTTGCAGAAGTTGCGATAGCCTTCAACGCGGCCCATGTCGAACTTGATATCGCGACCGGTGGAGGCAAGTGAACAGAACGTGAAGCGCAGGGCGTCGGTGCCGTAGCTGGCGATGCCGTCAGCGAACTCGTCGCGGGTCTGCTTCTCGATCTTCTTCAGCAGTTTTGGCTGCATCAGGCCGGTGGTACGTTTGGCCACCAGGTCTTCGAGGGCGATACCGTCGATGATGTCCAGCGGGTCCAGGACGTTGCCTTTGGACTTGGACATCTTCTGGCCCTGACCGTCACGGACCAGGCCGTGTACATACACGGTCTTGAACGGAACCTGCGGGGTGCCGTCTTCGTTTTTCACCAAATGCATGGTGAGCATGATCATCCGGGCAACCCAGAAGAAAATGATGTCGAAGCCGGTGACCAGCACGTCAGTCGGGTGGAAGGTTTTCAGGAAATCGGTCTGCTCAGGCCAGCCCAAGGTGGAGAACGTCCACAGGCCCGAACTGAACCAGGTGTCGAGTACGTCGTTGTCCTGTTGCAGCGCAACGTCCGGGCCGAGGTTGTGCTTGGCACGCACTTCGGCTTCGTCGCGGCCTACGTAGACTTTGCCCGACTCGTCGTACCAGGCCGGGATCCGGTGGCCCCACCACAGCTGACGGCTGATGCACCAGTCCTGGATGTCACGCATCCACGAGAAGTACATGTTTTCGTACTGTTTAGGCACGAACGCGATGCGTCCGTCTTCAACCGCGGCAATGGCAGGTTCTGCCAATGGCTTGGTCGATACATACCACTGGTCGGTCAGCCACGGCTCGATAACAGTGCCCGAACGGTCGCCTTTCGGCACTTTCAGGGCGTGGTCGTCGACGCTGACCAGCAGGCCGGCTTCGTCGAAGTCGGCAACGATTTGCTTGCGCGCCTCGAAACGGTCCAGGCCAACGTATTTGGCTGGCAGGGTGCCGTCGATGGAGTCGTTCAGCGTGCCGTCGAGGTTGAACACCTGAACGGCAGGCAGAACGGCTGCGTTTTTGTCGAAGATGTTCAGCAGCGGCAAGTTGTGGCGCTTGCCGACTTCATAGTCGTTGAAGTCGTGGGCCGGGGTGATTTTCACGCAGCCGGTGCCGAACTCCGGATCGCAGTAGTCGTCGGCGATGATCGGGATGCGGCGGCCAACCAGTGGCAGCTCAACGAATTTACCGATCAGGGCTTTATAGCGCTCGTCTTCCGGGTTTACCGCAACAGCCGAGTCACCGAGCATGGTTTCCGGGCGGGTGGTGGCGACGACCAGGTAGTCCAGGCCTTCTGCGGTCTTGGCGCCGTCAGCCAACGGGTAGCGCAGGTTCCACAGGAAACCCTTCTCGTCGTGGTTTTCCACTTCAAGGTCGGAGATCGCCGTGTGCAGCTTGGTGTCCCAGTTAACCAGGCGCTTGCCGCGATAGATCAGGCCGTCTTCGTGCAGGCGTACAAAGGCTTCTTTCACCGCTTCTGACAGGCCGTCGTCCATGGTGAAACGCTCGCGGCTCCAGTCTACGGACGAGCCCAGGCGACGGATCTGACGGCTGATGTTGCCGCCGGATTGATCTTTCCATTCCCAGACTTTTTCCAGGAACTTCTCGCGGCCCAAGTCGTGGCGGTTCAGACCTTGTGCTTCGATCTGACGCTCAACCAGCATCTGAGTTGCGATACCCGCGTGGTCGGTGCCCGGCTGCCACAAGGTGTTGCGACCTTGCATACGGCGGAAACGGATCAGGGCGTCCATGATCGCGTTATTAAAACCGTGACCCATGTGCAGGCTGCCGGTGACGTTCGGCGGCGGGATCATGATGGTGTACGGGTCGCCCGCGCCTTGCGGGGCAAAATAATTTTCTTCTTCCCAGGTTTTGTACCAGGAAGTTTCAATGGCGTGCGGCTGGTAGGTCTTATCCATGCGCGGCGGGACCCTATTGGCATTAATTCAGGAAAGCCGGCAAGTATAGCGGGGCGGGACGCTGAGGGCGAGGTGTGCGCTGCATGAGGGCGAAACTGCGTAGGAGCGAGCTTGCCTCGCGATCTTTTAAAGATCAAAAGATCGCGAGGCAAGCTCGCTCCTACATGATTTGCGTGTGCCGTCAGTTCTGATGTTGCGCCAGCAAGCGCTCCATGTGCGCATCGAGGCGGCGCTTGATTTCGGTTTCGATGTGTGGGGCGAAGTCGTTGATGACGTCGTGCATGATCGCCTGCGCCGCCGTGCGCAGTTCTTTGTCCAGGTGCACGAGCAATGCGTCCGGGGCTTTTTCGGCCTTGGGGGCCTCAGCGATGCCGACCAACGGTATTTGCGCCGATTCAGGCTCCGGGTCTGGCTCGGGGGCGACCGTGTCGTCGATGACATCCGACAGCAACGGAATTTGCTCGCCGCCATGGCCGACCATTTCCGTCAGCAGCGGCGGTTGCAAACCGTCATCGCCCAGCAACTGGCGAATGGATTCAAGATCGTCGAGCAGGTGTGCAGCTTTTTTCGGCGAATTGGAGGTGTCCATCGTGTGCTCAGAGTCGTTGTAGCTTGTGGTCTTGCAGAGGATAGCCGTGTTCACGGTAGAAGCGAAAACTCTCCCGTGCAGCCCGGCGAACAGCGGGGTCTTCGACCACGACTTCAGCGACGCGGGCGAAACGTTTAAAGAATTCAGGGACTTTGAGGTCCAGGTTAATCAATAAATCCTGATGGCTGGCGGGGGCTTCGCTGAGGCCCATGACAATCGTGCCGTCAGGTTGGTCTTCGGTGGTGCTGTGGGGTACGAAGCTTTCGCCCTTGAAGCGCCACAGACGCTCGTCCAGGTCCTGACGTTGAGCGCTATCGCTGCAATGCAGGTACACCCGGTGGCCGAGGCGCCAGGCTTTTTCAGTGAGTTTGCAGGCAAAATCCAGCCGCGCTGAAGGTTCGGCGCTGGGCAGGATATAAAAGTCGACCTTGGTCAGCTCTGTATCGGGTTCTGAGGTCATTGCGGTTCCTGAATCGGGGTTGCGCCGCCATCAGGCGGCGCAACCGTCGATTGTCAGCTTCAAGCGTTGGCGCGATCCAGCAAGTATTGTGTCAGCAAAGGCACAGGGCGGCCGCTGGCGCCTTTGTCCTTGCCGCCGCTGACCCATGCGGTGCCAGCGATGTCCAGGTGAGCCCAGTGGTAGGCCTTGGCAAAGCGCGACAGGAAGCAGCCCGCGGTGATGGCGCCGCCTTTAGGGCCGCCAATGTTGGCCATGTCGGCAAACGGGCTGTCCAGTTGCTCTTGGTATTCGTCGAACAGCGGCAGTTGCCAGGCGCGGTCGTCGGCTTGTTTGCCGGCTTCCAGCAATTGGCCGATCAGTTCGTCGTTGTTACCCATCAGGCCCGAGGTGTGAGCACCCAAGGCCACCATGCACGCGCCGGTCAGGGTGGCGATATCGATCACCGCTTGCGGTTTGAAGCGTTCGGCGTAGGTCAGGGCGTCGCACAGCACCAGACGGCCTTCGGCGTCGGTGTTGAGGATTTCAACGGTCTGGCCGCTCATGGTCGTCACGATGTCGCCCGGACGTGCAGCGCCGCCGCTTGGCATGTTCTCGGCGCAGGCCAGGATGCACACCAGGTTGATCGGCAGTTTCAGCTCAAGCACGGCACGCAGGGTGCCGAACACGCTGGCAGCGCCGCCCATGTCGTACTTCATTTCGTCCATGCCCGCACCCGGCTTGAGGCTGATGCCGCCGGTGTCGAACGTGATGCCTTTGCCGACCAGCACAAAAGGTTTCTCGGATTTTTTGCCGCCTGCGTAGTTCATCACGATCAGGCGTGGCGGCTGATCGCTGCCCTGGCCGACCGCATAGAACGCGCCCATGCCCAGATCCTTGATTTTTTTCTCGTCAAGGATCTCGACTTTCAGGCTCTTGAATTCTTTGTCCAGGTCCTTGGCTTGTTCGGCCAGGAAAACCGGATGGCAAATGTTCGGTGGCAGGTTGCCCAGGTCGCGGGTGAACGACATGCCGCTGGCAATGGCCTGCGCATGGGTGACTGCGCGCTGCACTTCAGCTTGTGCGGCCTTGATGGTCAGCAGGGTGATTTTTTTCAGGGCGCGGGGTTCGGCTTTCTGGCTTTTGAAGCGGTCGAAGGTGTATTCGCCGTCGAGCAGGGTTTCGGCCAGCAGGCGGGTTTTGCTGTAGCTGTCACGGCCCTTGACCACCAGTTCGTCGAGTGCGAACACCGCGTCGCTGCCGCCCAGGCCTTTAAGGACGCTCAGCGCGCCGCTGATGATTTTGCGAAAAGGGCGGTCGCCCAGTGCTTCGTCTTTACCTGTGCCCAGCAGCAATACGCGCTCGGCCTTGAGGTTTGGGAGGCTGTGAAGCAACAGGCTCTGGCCGGTTTTGCCGGCGATGTCGCCACGCTTTACCACGGTGCTGATGGCGCCACCGGTGAGTTCGTCGATGGCTTTAGCGGTAGGGCCGAGTTTGCGGCCTTCGCTGATGGCGACCACGAGAGTGGCCGTTTTCAACGTTTCTGGGCTGACGCTTTTTACAACCAGTTCCATGTCCGGGTCCCTGAATCAAATGGTCAACGTGCGCACAAACGGTGCGGTTCGCGTGCTTGAAAGATACAGCGCTTCACCTGTGCTTCAGGCGGGCGTCAAGGCAGGCAGTTTGAACCTCGTCGGCCGCGCCTGACAACCCTCGAATGCTGCCAAATCAGCGCTTTAAAGCCTTGGCTGAGCATGCGCAGTGACAGGCGCGGCCATTCACAGGATAATGCGCCATCTTTTTAAACGACTAGGCTCATCTACATGAGCTAGTGTCGATTCGCTATGCCGCTTGTTTGGCCGCCTTAGCCTGACGACCCCTGGAGTGTCTGGTTTGATCGTCTTCCGTTATCTATCCCGCGAAGTCCTGCTTACATTGAGCGCTGTCAGCGCTGTGCTGCTGGTCATCATCATGAGCGGTCGCTTCATTAAATACCTGGCCCAGGCTGCCTCGGGCGCCATGGACCCCAGCTCGCTGTTCTTGATCATGGGCGTTCGTCTGCCCGGCTTCTTGCAGCTGATCTTGCCGCTGGGCCTGTTTCTGGGCTTTCTTCTGGCTTACGGACGTATGTACCTCGAAAGCGAGATGACGGTCCTGTCGGCCACCGGCATGAGCCAGCAGCGCCTGTTGGCCATCAGCATGGTGCCGGCCACTATCGTGGCGCTGATCGTTGCCTGGTTGAGCTTGAGCCTGGCGCCTCAGGGCGCTACGCAGTTTCAACTGCTGCTCAACAAGCAAGATGCCCTGACCGAGTTCGATACCCTGGAACCGGGCCGCTTTCAGACCCTGAATGATGGCTCCCGGGTGACCTACACCGAACAGCTGACCAATGACCGGACGAATCTGGGGGGCGTGTTTATCACCCAGAAGAACCTCGGTCAGGACGCCAAGGATCGCAGCATTTCCATATTGGTCGCGCAAAAGGGCCGCCAGGAAGTGCGCCCGGATGGCAGCCGCTGGTTGATTCTGGATGACGGCTATCGTTATGACGGCAACCCTGGCTTGGCGGATTACCGCGCCATCAAATACGACACCTACGGCGTACTGCTTCCCAAGCCCGATGTCAGCAATGAGGTCACCGATCGCGATGCGATGCCTACCAGCAGCCTTATCGGCAACCCTGACGTAAAGGCGATTGCTGAGCTGCAGTGGCGTATTTCCATGCCGCTGCTGGTCTTCATCGTGACCCTGATTGCCGTTCCGCTGTCGCGAGTCAACCCGCGCCAGGGCCGCTTCCTCAAGCTGTTGCCCGCCATCCTTCTCTATATGGGCTACGTGACCGCCTTGATTCTGGTCCGTGGCGCCCTCGAAAAAGGCAACATTTCACCCACGCTGGGCTTGTGGTGGGTGCACGGTCTGTTCTTGATCATTGGTCTGTTGTTGTTCTATTGGGAGCCGTTGCGCTTGAAATTGGCGACTCGTCGCAGCGCGAAGGAGCTGGCTCATGGTTAAGCTCGATCGCTACATTGGTAAAAGTGTGTTGCTGGCGATCCTCGCGGTGTCGGGGATCATCGTCGGCCTGGCGTCGCTGTTTGCCTTCATTGATGAGGTCAAGAACCTCTCCAGCTCTTACACCATGGCCGATGTTTTCAGCTTTGTGATGCTGACAGCGCCGCGTCGTCTTTACGACATGCTGCCGGTGGCGGCCCTGATCGGCTGTCTGATTGGCCTGGGCAGCCTGGCGAGCAACAGCGAGCTGACCATCATGCGGGCGGCGGGTGTGTCCACCGGTCGTATTGTCTGGGCGGTCATGAAGCCGATGCTGGTGTTGATGCTGGCCGGTATTCTGATTGGCGAGTACCTGGCACCCGCGACCGAGTCGGTGGCCCAGGCCAACCGGGCTCTGGCCCAGGGCAGCGGTGATGCACAAAGCTCCAAGCATGGTATGTGGCACCGCGAGGGGGATGAGTTCATCCACATCAACGCGGTTCAGCCCGATGGCATGCTGCTGGGGGTGACACGTTATCGTTTCGATAAAGAACACCACCTGCTGTCTGCCAGTTTCGCCAAAAAAGCCAACTTCACGCAGGATCACTGGGAACTGAGTGATGTGGCGACTACGGTCTTCCACGAGCGCAACACTGAAGTCGTTAACACGCCTGAAGAGCGCTGGGACGTTTCCCTGAGCCCCGAGCTGCTTAATACCGTGGTCATGGCCCCGGATGCGCTGTCGATTTCCGGGCTGTGGGGCTATATCCACTATTTGAAAGACCAGGGTCTGAACAACGGCCGTTACTGGCTGGCGTTTTGGGTCAAGGTATTGCAGCCATTTGTCACGGCTGCGCTGGTATTGATGGCCATTTCTTTCATCTTCGGCCCGCTGCGTTCTGTTACTTTGGGGCAGCGCGTGTTCACCGGTGTATTGATCGGCTTTGCGTTCAAGATTGCGCAAGACCTGTTGGGGCCAGCCAGCTTGGTGTTTGGCTTCTCGCCGCTGTTCGCGGTGCTGTTGCCAGCCGGCATCTGTGCGCTGGCCGGTTTCTGGTTGTTGCGCAGGGCCGGTTGATCAATACCCCTTGGGTTGATCAAAAAGCCTCTATCACTTGATAGGGGCTTTTTTGTGAACGTGACGCTTGGCTCAGGGATCAGGTACAATTCCCGGCTATTTTTCGGCGGGCAGTCTGCCTGCGACTTTTTTTGAGTGTTGACCCGTGAGTGATTTGAGTCATATCCGCAATTTCTCCATCATCGCCCACATTGACCATGGCAAGTCGACGCTGGCCGATCGTTTCATTCAGATGTGCGGTGGTCTGACTGCCCGCGAAATGGAAGCCCAGGTACTGGACTCCATGGACCTAGAGCGTGAGCGTGGGATTACCATCAAGGCCCACAGCGTTACCCTGTACTACACGGCCAAAGACGGCATTACCTATCAGCTGAACTTCATTGACACCCCGGGCCACGTTGACTTCACCTACGAAGTCAGCCGGTCTCTGGCGGCCTGTGAAGGTGCGCTGCTGGTTGTCGACGCGGGTCAGGGCGTAGAAGCCCAGTCCGTTGCCAACTGCTACACCGCTATCGAGCAGGGTCTTGAGGTGATGCCGGTCTTGAACAAGATCGACCTGCCGCAGGCCGATCCTGACCGCGTGAAAGAAGAAATCGAAAAAATCATCGGCATCGATGCCACTGACGCCGTGACCTGCAGTGCCAAAACCGGCCTGGGCGTGGACGAAGTGCTTGAGCGCCTGGTGCATACCATTCCTGCGCCTACCGGCAATATCGAAGATCCGCTGCAAGCGTTGATCATCGACTCCTGGTTCGACAACTACCTGGGCGTTGTGTCCCTGGTACGCGTGCGCCACGGCCGCGTGAAGAAGGGTGACAAAATCCTGGTTAAATCCACCGGCAAGGTCCACCTGGTGGACAGCGTCGGTGTATTCAACCCGAAACACACTGCCACTGCCGACCTCAAGGCCGGTGAAGTGGGCTTCATCATCGCCGGTATCAAGGACATTCACGGTGCGCCGGTAGGTGACACCCTGACCCTGAGCACAACCCCTGATGTTGAAGTGCTGCCAGGTTTCAAACGCATTCAGCCGCAGGTGTATGCGGGTCTGTTCCCGGTCAGCTCCGATGACTTCGAAGACTTCCGTGATGCGCTGCAGAAGCTGACGCTGAACGACTCGTCGCTGCAATACACGCCAGAAAGCTCTGACGCACTGGGCTTCGGCTTCCGTTGCGGCTTCCTGGGCATGCTGCACATGGAAATCATCCAGGAGCGCCTGGAGCGCGAATACGACCTGGACCTGATTACCACGGCGCCGACGGTAATTTTCGAGCTGCTGCTCAAGAACGGTGAAACGATTTACGTCGATAACCCGTCCAAGCTGCCAGACTTGTCTGCCATCGAGGACATGCGCGAGCCGATCGTGCGTGCCAACATTCTTGTGCCTCAAGAGCACCTAGGCAACGTCATAACCCTGTGTATCGAAAAACGTGGCGTTCAACACGACATGTTGTTCCTGGGTACTCAGGTTCAAGTGACCTACGATTTGCCGATGAACGAAGTGGTTCTGGACTTCTTCGACCGTCTCAAATCCACCAGTCGCGGCTATGCTTCGCTCGATTACCATTTCGACCGCTACCAGTCGGCTAATCTGGTGAAGCTGGATGTATTGATCAACGGCGAAAAAGTCGATGCCCTGGCATTGATCGTTCACCGTGACAACGCCCACTACAAAGGGCGTGCGCTAACCGAAAAAATGAAAGAACTGATTCCGCGCCAGATGTTCGATGTTGCAATCCAGGCCGCCATTGGCGGGCAGATTGTGGCGCGAACCACTGTCAAGGCTCTCAGAAAGAACGTACTGGCCAAATGCTACGGTGGTGACGTTAGCCGTAAGCGCAAGCTGTTGGAAAAGCAAAAGGCCGGTAAAAAACGCATGAAGCAAGTGGGTAACGTGGAAATTCCACAAGAAGCCTTCCTTGCGGTGCTCAGGTTGGATAGCTAGGTCCTATGTCACTAAATTTCCCGCTGTTGCTGGTTATTGCTGTCGCCGTCTGCGGTTTGCTGGCGCTGCTCGATCTGGTCTTCCTGGCACCTCGCCGGCGCAAGGCCATTGCCAACTATCAAGCCACTGTTCAGCCGGCTGATATGCAGGTCATCGAGAAGCTCAACAAGGAACCGTTGCTGGTCGAGTACGGCAAGTCGTTCTTCCCGGTGTTGTTCATCGTGCTGGTGCTGCGTTCGTTTCTGGTTGAGCCGTTCCAGATTCCGTCGGGCTCGATGAAGCCGACACTGGATGTGGGCGACTTCATTTTGGTGAACAAGTTTTCTTACGGGATCCGCTTGCCGGTGATCGACAAGAAGATCATCGAAGTGGGTGATCCGCAGCGCGGGGATGTGATGGTGTTTCGCTACCCAAGCGATCCGTCGGTTAACTACATCAAGCGTGTAGTGGGCCTGCCGGGCGACACCGTTCGCTACACCAGCGACAAGCATTTGTACGTCAATGGCCAACTGGTTGCCGAGCAACTGGTAGGTGTTGAGCCGGGCACATTGGGCAGTGCCGAGCTGTACAAAGAGAAGCTGGGCGAAGTCGAGCACATGATCCGCAAGGAAATGAGCCGCTATCGCGCGCCACCTGATAACGAGTGGACGGTTCCGGCCGGGCACTACTTCATGATGGGCGACAACCGCGACAATTCGAACGACAGCCGTTACTGGGATGATCCGAACATTCCCAAAGATGAGCTGGGCATGGTTCCCGACCAGAACATTGTCGGCAAGGCCTTCGCTGTTTGGATGAGTTGGCCGGAACCCAAGATGAGCCATCTGCCGAACTTCTCGCGGGTGGGGCTGATCAAGTAGCCAAGACGGCGCTGTTAATAACAGCGCCGAATGCTTTTCAGGCGTCCTGATAAATCGGGCGCCTGACGGTTCTTACGACCGTCTGCCGTCTCAGGCAGGGCGGTCAACAGTATTCAGGATGTGGATTTGAACAAAGCGTTAAGTGTGACGGCGGCGAACAGCCTGTTCCCTGTCCATTTGCTATGCGATAAACGAGCATCACTGATCCCTAATATCGGTCCGGTGGTGACATTCGGCCACGAACTCAGCGTGGGTAAATCGTGAGTTTTTCTTTAAGTCGTTTAGAGCGTCAGCTCGGCTACACCTTCAAAGACCAGGAGCTGATGATCCTGGCCCTGACACACCGCAGTTTCGCGGGGCGCAATAACGAGCGCCTTGAGTTCCTGGGCGATGCAATCCTCAACTTTGTCGCCGGTGAAGCGTTGTTTGATCGCTTCCCGCTGGCCCGTGAAGGGCAGCTGTCGCGCCTGCGCGCGCGTTTGGTCAAAGGCGAAACCCTGGCCGTACTGGCGCGCGGTTTTGAGTTGGGCGAGTACCTGCGCCTGGGTTCGGGCGAACTGAAAAGCGGCGGTTTTCGTCGCGAGTCGATCCTGGCAGATGCCCTGGAAGCGCTGATTGGCGCCATCTACCTCGACGCGGGTATGGAAACCGCCCGTGATCGCGTATTGGCCTGGCTGGCTGGCGAGTTCGAGACCCTGACCCTGGTCGACACCAATAAAGATCCCAAAACACGCCTGCAAGAGTACTTGCAGTCGCGCGCCTGTGAACTGCCACGCTACGAAGTGGTGGATATTCAAGGTGAACCGCATTGCCGCACTTTCTTTGTTGAGTGCGAAATTGCCCTATTGAATGAAAAAAGCCGAGGTCAGGGTGTGAGCCGTCGCATTGCCGAACAGGTAGCGGCCGCAGCAGCACTGATTGCCCTTGGCGTGGAGAATGGCCATGACTGATTCAACTGCAACTCGCTGTGGCTATGTCGCCATCGTTGGTCGACCAAACGTGGGTAAATCCACACTGCTGAACCACATTCTCGGTCAAAAGCTGGCGATCACCTCGCGCAAGCCGCAGACCACCCGTCACAACATGCTGGGCATCAAGACCGAAGGCGATATTCAGGCCATCTACGTTGACACGCCAGGCATGCACAAGGGCGGCGAAAAAGCCCTGAACCGCTACATGAACAAAACCGCATCGGCTGCGTTGAAAGACGTCGACGTGGTGATTTTCGTGGTGGATCGCACCAAGTGGACTGAAGAAGACCAAATGGTTCTTGAGCGCGTCCAGTACGTGACCGGCCCGGTGATTGTGGCGTTGAACAAAACTGACCGCATCGAAGACAAAACGGAATTGATGCCGCACCTGACCTGGCTTCAGGAGCAATTGCCGAATGCCCAGATCGTGCCAATCTCGGCTCAAAACGGCCACAACCTCGATGCCCTTGAGCGAGTGATTGCTGATCATCTGCCGGAAAACGACCACTTCTTCCCGGAAGACCAGATCACCGACCGCAGCAGCCGCTTCCTTGCCGCTGAACTGGTCCGTGAAAAGATCATGCGCCAACTGGGGGCAGAGCTGCCGTACCAGATCACCGTTGAGATCGAAGAATTCAAGCAGCAGGGCAAGACCTTGCATATTCATGCCTTGATTCTGGTTGAGCGTGACGGTCAGAAAAAAATCATCATTGGCGACAAGGGCGAGCGCATCAAGCGCATCGGCACTGAAGCGCGTAAAGACATGGAGCTGCTGTTCGACTCCAAAGTCATGCTCAACCTGTGGGTCAAGGTTAAAGGCGGCTGGTCCGACGACGAACGCGCCCTGCGTTCGCTGGGCTATGGCGACCAGTAACAGGTTGTAATACCTCGCTGCCTTGCAAGATCCTGTGGGAGCGGGCTTGCTCGCGATAGCATCAAACCGGTCTGCCTGCCTTGCCGAGTTGATGCTATCGCGAGCAAGCCCGCTCCCACATTAGACTTCTGATAAAGCTGATCGCCCATGTCCAGCAAATCCATCGTCCCTCAACTCGCTTACGTCCTGCACAGTCGTCCTTACCGTGAAACCAGTGCGCTGGTGGATTTCATCACGCCGCAAGGTCGTCTGCGTGCCGTGCTGCGTAATGCGCGGGGCAAGGCGGGCACGCTGGCCCGGCCGTTTGTGCCGCTGGAGATCGAGTTCCATGGTCGCGGTGAGCTGAAGAATGTCGGACGTATGGAAAGCGCTGGCGTTTCGACCTGGCTCAATGGCAAGGCCCTGTTCAGCGGGCTCTATCTCAATGAACTGCTGGTGCGTCTGCTCCCTGCCGAAGACCCGCACCCCGCAGTGTTCGATCACTACGCTGCTACCTTGCTGGCCTTGGCCGAAGGGCGGCCGTTGGAGCCTTTGCTGCGGGCGTTCGAATGGCGGCTGCTGGACGACCTGGGTTACAGCTTTTCGTTGACCGAAGACATCCACGGCGGTGCAATCGAGGCCGATGGCCTGTATCGCCTGCAAGTGGACGCCGGGCTTGAGCGTGTCTGGTTGTTGCAGCCGGGGTTGTTCAACGGCGTTGAGTTGCTGGCCATGGCGCAAGCCGACTGGACTGCAACGGGCGCCTTGTCGGCGGCCAAGCGCCTGATGCGTCAGGCGTTGGCCGTTCATTTGGCCGGTAAGCCCTTGGCCAGCCGTGAGTTGTTTCGCAAGCCCTGAATAGACCGGTATGCTGTGCGCCGAATCTTCAACTCTTCAGGAGAGCCCTCGTGACCACAAGCAATCGCATTCTTCTTGGCGTGAACATCGACCACGTAGCTACGCTGCGTCAGGCGCGAGGCACGCGTTACCCGGACCCGGTCAAAGCGGCTCTGGACGCGGAAGAGGCGGGTGCCGACGGCATCACCGTGCATCTGCGTGAAGACCGTCGCCACATTCAAGAGCGCGATGTCTTGCTGCTCAAGGATGTGCTGCAAACACGCATGAACTTCGAAATGGGCGTGACTGAAGAGATGATGGCGTTTGCCGAGCGCATTCGCCCGGCGCATATCTGCCTCGTCCCTGAAACCCGTCAAGAACTGACCACCGAAGGCGGTCTGGACGTTGCCGGGCAAGAAGCGCGGATCAAGGCTGCCGTTGAGCGCCTGAGCAAAATTGGCAGTGAGGTTTCGCTGTTCATTGATGCGGACGAGCGCCAGATCGAGGCGTCGCGCCGTGTGGGCGCTCCCGCCATTGAGCTGCATACCGGTCGTTATGCCGATGCCCAGAGCCCGACGGACGTGGCAGAAGAACTGCAACGCGTGGCTGATGGCGTGGCCTTTGGCCTGGGGCAGGGGCTGATTGTGAACGCCGGCCATGGCCTGCACTATCACAACGTTGAAGCCGTGGCGGCTATCAAGGGCATCAACGAACTGAACATCGGCCATGCACTGGTTGCCCATGCACTGTTCGTTGGCTTCAAGTCGGCCGTTTCCGAGATGAAAGCCCTGATTCTGGCGGCCTCAAAAGCCTAAGACATATTCAAAACCTGTAGGAGCGAGCTTGCCTCGCGATCTTTTCAAAGATCGAAAGATCGCGAGGCAAGCTCGCTCCTACAGTGTGATCTGGCTCTAAGCGGTAGCGTGTTTTACAGCTGCGGTTCTTCTTTGGGCTTGGTCTTGTCGATGCCGGGGATGTGCAGTTTGCCGTCGGCCACTTGGTCGCCTTCAAGCTGTGGCTGTGTGGCCCAGGTGAGGATGTCGTAGTAACGGCGGATGTTGGCCACGAAGTGCACAGGCTCGCCGCCACGGGCGTAGCCATATTTGGTTTTGCTGTACCACTGCTTCTGCGCAAGGCGAGGCAGGATTTTCTTTACGTCCAGCCACTTGTTCGGGTTCAGGCCTTCTTTGGCTGCTAACTTGCGTGCGTCATCCAGATGCCCGGTGCCCACGTTGTAGGCCGCCAGTGCAAACCAGGTACGGTCTGGCTCGGCGATATCACTGTCCAGTTGGTCCTTGATGTAAGCCAGGTACTTGGCGCCCCCCATAATGCTTTGCTTGGGGTCCAGTCGGTTGGACACACCCATGGCCTGCGCGGTGTTCTGGGTCAGCATCATCAGCCCGCGAACCCCGGTTTTAGAGGTTACGGCGGCTTGCCACAAGGATTCCTGATAGCCCATGGCTGCCAGCAGGCGCCAGTCAATCTGCTCTTTTTTCGCGGCATCCTTGAAGAACACTTCGTACTTGGGCAAGCGCTGTTGCAAGTGCTGGGCAAAGGTGTAGGCGCCCACATAGCCCAATACATCAACGTGCCCGTAGTAGCGGTCTTTAAGGCGCTGCAGGGTGCCGTTTTTCTCGACCTTGTCCAGGTAGGTGTTGATCTCGTTGAGCAAGCTGTTGTCTTCGCCTGCGACCACGGCCCAGCGCTGACTGCGGGCATCGCCCAAATCAAAGGCCACGCGTACGTTGGGGAAGTACACCTGGTTCATGGCCATTTCGTTGGAATCGACCAGGGTCAGGTCGATCTGCCCTTCATCGACCATGCGCAGCAAGTCGACGACTTCAACGGCGTCGGACTCGTCATATTCGATACCGGGATATTGCTTTTTAAGTTCGGCGAGCTGTTCGGCGTGGGAACTGCCCTTGAGTACGGTAATGCGCTTGCCGACCAGATCGGCCGCCGTGGTAGGGCGTGATTGCCCGTTGCGGTAAATGATCTGTGGCGTGACTTCGAGGTACGGGTGAGAAAACTTGGCTTGTGCGAGGCGGTTATCGCTGCTGACCAGACCGGCAGCAGCTAAAACCGGGCCGTCAGGTTGGCCCAGCTTGTTGAAAAGGTCGTCGAGGTTGTCAGCCGTTTCGATTTCCAGCTTGACGCCCAGGTCGTCGGCAAAGCGTTTGACCAACTCGTATTCAAAGCCGGTTTCGCCGTTGCGATCTTCAAAATAGGTGGCCGGGCTGTTACGGGTGATCACCCGCAGTACCCCATCCTCCTTTACGCGCTCAAGGGTGCTGGGTTTTTCAACGCAGGCACCGAGCATCAGGAAGAGTCCGGTTACGAGCAGCCACTTGGCCCCACGCTGGCGGAATGCAGTTAGAGAAAACATGCGCGCAGTATACGCAAAGCAGCACGGGTGCCATATCTCGACAATCTGTGGGCATTCTGATAACAGCCGCCCAAAACGCTGCAACCCCTGTGGAATGGGGGTTGGAGCGAGGTCTAAAGATCATTACCGACCATCTGTTTACACGCTGATAGCCATAAAGAATAAGGATTTGGTCGATTAACGACGTTTGGCGTACGTCTAGTGTGCCGTTTCGGGTGCCGTGACCGAAGGTTTAGGCTAGAATGCCGGGCCTCAAAGCACACCCCTCCCGAGGCTGTCCCGAAGATGTTGATCCTGCGCGGCGCTCCTGCCCTTTCTGCCTTTCGCCACAGCAAACTCCTTGCACAACTGAGCCTCAAGGTTCCGGCTGTCAGTGGTTTGTATGCTGAGTTCGCCCACTTTGCCGATGTCACCGGTGATTTGACCAGCGATGAACAGCAGGTACTGGCTCGTCTCCTGAAGTACGGCCCAAGCGTGCCGGTCCAAGAGCCAAATGGCCGACTGTTTTTGGTGTTGCCGCGGTTTGGCACCATTTCTCCTTGGTCGAGCAAGGCCAGCGATATTGCCCGTAACTGTGGCCTGGCGAAAATCCAGCGCCTGGAACGCGGCATTGCTTTTTATGTGGCTGGCCAGTTCAGCGACGCCGATGCCGAACTGATTGCATCGGTTCTGCATGACCGCATGACCCAAATCGTACTGGGCGACCTGGAGCAGGCCGCCGGTCTGTTCAGCCATGCCGAGCCAAAGCCGCTGACCGCCATTGATGTGCTGGGTGGCGGTCGCGCCGCGCTGGAAAAAGCCAACGTTGAGTTGGGCCTGGCGCTGGCTGAAGACGAAATCGACTACCTGGTCAATGCGTTCAATGGTCTGGGCCGCAACCCGCACGACATCGAACTGATGATGTTTGCCCAGGCGAACTCCGAGCATTGCCGCCACAAGATCTTCAACGCCAGTTGGGACATCGACGGCCAAAGCCAGGAAAAAAGCCTGTTTGGCATGATCAAAAACACCTACGTGATGCACAGCGAAGGCGTTCTGTCGGCTTATAAAGACAACGCATCGGTGATCGTCGGTAGCGTTGCCGGGCGTTTCTTCCCGAACCCTGAAACCCGCCAGTACGGCGCGGTGCAGGAGCCTGTGCACATCCTGATGAAGGTTGAAACGCACAACCACCCAACCGCCATTGCCCCGTTCCCGGGTGCAGCGACCGGTTCCGGTGGCGAAATTCGTGACGAAGGTGCAACCGGCCGTGGCGCCAAGCCAAAGGCAGGCCTGACCGGCTTTACTGTGTCCAACCTGCAAATCCCGGGCTTTACCCAGCCGTGGGAAGTGCCGTACGGCAAGCCAGAGCGCATCGTGACGGCGCTGGACATCATGATTGAAGGCCCGCTGGGTGGCGCGGCGTTCAACAACGAATTCGGTCGTCCGGCCCTGACCGGTTACTTCCGTACCTTCGAGCAGTCCATCACCACCCCGCACGGTGATGAAGTGCGCGGTTACCACAAGCCCATCATGTTGGCGGGCGGCATGGGCAACATCCGCGCCGAACACGTACAAAAAGCCGAAATCACCGTTGGCGCCAAACTGATCGTGCTGGGTGGCCCGGCCATGTTGATCGGTCTGGGCGGCGGTGCTGCCTCGTCCATGGCCACTGGCGCAAGCTCGGCCGACCTGGACTTCGCTTCGGTACAGCGCGAAAACCCTGAAATGGAACGCCGCTGCCAGGAAGTAATCGACCGTTGCTGGCAATTGGGTGACAAAAACCCGATCAGCTTCATCCACGACGTGGGTGCGGGCGGTCTGTCCAACGCCTTCCCTGAGCTGGTCAACGACGGCGACCGTGGTGGCCGTTTCGAACTGCGCAACATTCCAAACGACGAGCCGGGCATGGCCCCGCACGAGATCTGGAGTAACGAATCCCAAGAACGTTACGTTCTGGCAGTCAGCGCTGAAGACTTCGAGCGCTTCCAGGCGATCTGCGAGCGTGAGCGTTGCCCGTTTGCCGTGGTGGGCGAGGCTACTGCCGAGCCACAACTGACCGTCACCGACAGCCATTTCGGCAACAGCCCGGTGGACATGCCACTGGAAGTGTTGCTGGGCAAGGCGCCACGCATGCACCGTTCGGTGGTGCGTGAAGCCGAGCTGGGCGATGACTTCGATCCGGCAGCGCTGAACGTGGGCGAGTGTATCGAGCGCGTTCTGCACCACCCGGCAGTCGCCAGTAAGAGCTTCCTGATCACCATCGGCGACCGTACCATCACCGGCCTGGTTGCCCGTGATCAAATGGTCGGCCCGTGGCAGGTGCCGGTGGCAGACGTTGCCGTTACCGCGACCAGCTTTGACGTGTACACCGGTGAAGCCATGGCCATGGGCGAGCGGACGCCGCTGGCACTGCTGGATGCTCCGGCATCGGGCCGCATGGCCATCGGTGAAACCCTGACCAACATCGCGGCCTCGCGAATTGGCAAAATCTCTGACATCAAACTGTCGGCCAACTGGATGTCGGCGGCTGGCCACCCAGGTGAAGACGCGCGTCTGTACGACACCGTAAAAGCGGTCGGCATGGAACTGTGCCCCGAGCTGGGCATCACCATTCCGGTGGGCAAAGACTCGATGTCGATGCAAACCCGCTGGAACGATGAAGGCACCGACAAGAGCGTGACCTCGCCGCTGTCGCTGATCGTCACCGGTTTCGCACCGGTGCTCGATGTTCGCCGCACCCTGACCCCAGAACTGCGCATGGACAAAGGCCTGACCGATCTGATCCTGATCGACCTGGGCCGTGGCCAAAACCGTATGGGCGCTTCGATCCTGGCCCAGACCTACGGCAAGCTTGGTAAACAAGCCCCGGACGTTGACGACGCAGAAGACCTCAAGGCCTTCTTCGCGGTCATTCAAGGTCTGAACGCTGATGGCCACCTGCTGGCTTACCACGACCGTTCTGACGGTGGTTTGCTGACCACTGTGATGGAAATGGCGTTTGCCGGTCACTGCGGTCTGAACCTGATCCTCGATTGTCTGGCCGACAGCGTTGGTCAATTGCCGGCCGTGCTGTTCAACGAAGAGCTGGGTGCCGTGATCCAGGTTCGCCAGGACGCTACCGCTGACGTGCTCGCACAGTTCAGCGCGGCGGGTCTGGGTGAATGCGTTGACGTGATTGGTCAGCCGCTGAACAACAGCGAAGTCACCATCAGCTTCCACGGTGACAAAGTGTTTGTTGGTCAGCGCGGCGAGTTGCAGCGTCAGTGGGCTGAAACCAGCTTCCAGATCCAGCGTATGCGTGACAACGCAGACTGCGCGCAGCAAGAATTCGACGTGTTGCTGGAAGAAGACAACCCGGGCCTGACCGCTCAGTTGAGCTTTGACGTCAACGCCAACATCAGCGCGCCGTACATCAAAAAAGGCATTCGCCCACAAGTTGCCGTACTGCGTGAGCAGGGCGTTAACGGTCAGGTTGAAATGGCAGCGGCGTTTGACCGTGCCGGTTTCAACGCGATCGACGTGCACATGAGCGACATTCTGGCCGGCCGTGTCGACCTGAACGAGTTCAAGGGGCTGGTAGCGTGCGGTGGTTTCTCTTACGGCGACGTACTGGGTGCTGGTGAAGGCTGGGCCAAGTCGGCCTTGTTCAACGCCCGCGCACGTGATGCGTTCCAGGGCTTCTTCGAGCGTACCGACAGCTTCAGCCTGGGTGTGTGCAACGGTTGCCAGATGATGTCCAACCTCAGTGAACTGATTCCGGGCAGCGAGTTGTGGCCGCACTTTGTGCGTAACCGCTCCGAGCAGTTCGAAGCCCGTGTTGCCATGGTTCAAGTGCAAGAGTCGAACTCGATCTTCCTGCAGGGCATGGCCGGTTCGCGCATGCCAATCGCCATCGCTCACGGTGAAGGCCACGCAGAGTTCGCCAGCCCTGAAGCGCTGTTGCAAGCCGATCTGTCGGGCACCGTTGCCCTGCGTTTCGTCGACAACCACGGCAAGGTCACCGAGAACTACCCGGCCAACCCGAACGGCTCGCCGCGTGGCATTACCGGCCTCACCAGCCGTGATGGCCGTGTGACGATCATGATGCCGCACCCTGAGCGTGTGTTCCGCGCCGTGCAGAACTCGTGGCGTCCTGAAGAGTGGAACGAAGATGCGCCATGGTTGCGCATGTTCCGTAACGCTCGCGTCTGGGTCGACTAAGGCATTTTGAAGTTCAATGCCCGTTAGACGCATATCCCTTGTGGGAGCGGGCTTGCTCGCGATGGCATCGACGCGGTTTAACAGAAATTGTGTTGACTGCATCGCTGGCAAGCCAGGCTCCCACAGGTTTCCAGGCATGTTCAACAGAGTGTTCGCTTATGTACAAGCTCAGCTTTTTCGTTCCGCCAAGCCATGTTGATGGGGTCAAGGATGCCGTATTCGCCGCTGGTGGCGGTCGCATCGGCAGCTATGACCACTGCGCCTGGCAGACCATGGGGCAGGGCCAGTTTCGTGCGCTGGACGGCAGTCAGCCGTTTATCGGGCAAACCGGTCAGGTCGAGTATGTCGGCGAATGGAAAGTTGAGCTGGTCGTTGCAGATGAGTTGATTCAGGCCGTGGTGGCTGCGCTCAAGCACAGCCACCCGTATGAAACGCCTGCATACGAGGTGTGGCGTCTGGCTGATATCTAACCCGGCGCTGTATAAAAAAGCCCGCTGGCCCTTATGGGGGCAGCGGGCTTTTTTGTGCGCGGCGTTTTTGCAGGTTAAGGGCGTATCTCAACCATCGTGCCGTCTTTGACCATGCTCCAGACTTCACGCATTTCGTAGTTCTTCATGGCGATGCAGCCATCGGTCCAGTCCAGCGTGTGAAACAGCTCTTCGGGGTTTTCTTCCGAGTCTGGCGTGCCATGAATCATGATCATCGATCCCGGATTCACCCCTTCACGTCGAGCCTTGGCGGCATCGCTGATGTTGGGGTAATTGATGTGCATGGCCAGGTTGAACTTGTCGCTGCGCTTGCGCCAATCCACCCAGTACAGCCCTTCGGGGGTGCGCTTGTCGCCTTCCTGTAATTTTGGCCCTTTAGGCTGTTTGCCCAATGAGATGCGATAGCTTCTGATCACTTTTCCATCGCTGATCAGCTCGAGCCTGCGAGCTGACTTGATCACCAGGATCTTGTCGACCGATTTGCTGGCACTGGCCCGTTGTGACGCTTGGGGTGGTTTAAGCACCTGTTCTTTGTCGACGGGCTTACCGTTGATAGTCATGACTACAGCGGCTTGGCAAGTAACGGCAAACGACAGGCAAAGTGCAGCAAGCAACCAGCGCATTAGGGAGGTATTCCTGAGGTACAAGGCGAACATCATTATTGTGGGGGTGTTATCAACTCTGGCAGCGGCGGTACCGCCTCGCTGCGCACAGGGTAAGCCTGTGTCGGGCGATCAGAAAAAAAGCATTCTAGGGTACGGCTCACAGTGCGAAAAGCTAACTCGGACCAAGGGATATCGGCCTCATCAAACAATCGCACTTCGAGGCTTTCTTCACCGGCGGCAAAGTCGGGGCTTTGCAATTGGGCGCGGTAGAAAATATGCACCTGATTAATGTGGGGTACATCAATCAGCGTGTAGATCGCCAACTGCTGAACCTGGGCGCACGCTTCTTCGAGGGTTTCCCGGCGGGCCGCCTGTTCGACTGTTTCACCGTTTTCCATAAACCCTGCGGGCAGTGTCCAGAAGCCTTTGCGCGGTTCGATGGCGCGACGGCACAGCAGCACTTGCGTGCCCCAGGTGGGCAGGCAGCCGGCGACAATATTCGGGTTCTGGTAATGAATCGTGTGGCAGTGGTCGCAGACATAACGCAGGCGCGAATCGCCCTGCGGGATATGTTGGCTGACAGAGTTGCCGCACTGACTGCAAAATTTCATGCTGTGCTCTCGCGCTGTGGCGCCTATCTTGGGGCTGAGACGAATTTACGGCAAGCCCCACTTTGTGCCCTGCGACAGTCTGGGGCTTGGGTGCCTTGGGCAATTTGGTGCATGATGCCCGATAAGTGACGGATCGAGATGACCTATGCTGGATGAGCTACTTAGCCGTATGAGTCGCTACACCCCACGGACGCTGGAAACAGACCGCAGCTTTCCGGAGGCCGCGGTACTGTTGCCGGTGACGCGCAGTGACAAGCCTGAACTGATTTTGACCCTGCGTGCCAGCGGGTTGTCGACTCACGGCGGTGAAGTGGCTTTTCCGGGGGGGCGCCGCGACCCCGAAGACCCGGACCTGGTGTTTACTGCCCTGCGTGAAGCCGAAGAAGAAATCGGTTTGCCGCCGGGGCTGGTCGAGGTCGTTGGACCTCTCAGCCCTTTGGTCTCACTGCACGGTATTCGTGTCACGCCTTATGTGGGGCTGGTCCCGGACTACGTCGAGTATCTGGCCAACGATGCCGAGATTGCGGCGGTGTTCAGCGTGCCGCTGGATTTTTTCCGCCAGGATCCGCGCGAGCACACCCACCGTATCGATTACCAGGGGCGCAGCTGGTATGTGCCCAGTTACCGTTTTGGTGTTTACAAGATCTGGGGCCTGTCGGCGATCATGATTGTTGAGTTGATGAACCTGCTGTACGACGACGTCAACATCAGCCTGCACACCCCGCCTGAACGTTTTATCAATGTATAGAGCTGTCTGCAGACAGCCACGCCTGCCTTGAGGACATCAGTATGAAATATCGCTTGGGCGATTCCCGTGTCGACACACATCCCGACAGTTGGGCGGCCCCCAATGCCACCCTGATCGGCAAGGTCCGTCTGGAAGAGGGCGCCAGTGTCTGGTTTAACGCTGTGTTGCGCGGCGATAACGAACTGATCCTGATTGGCAAGCACAGCAACGTGCAGGACGGCGCTGTGATGCACACCGACATGGGCTACCCGCTGACCTTGGGCACCGGCGTGACCATTGGCCATAACGCCATGTTGCACGGCTGCACCGTGGGCGATTACAGCCTGATCGGCATTAATGCGGTCATCCTCAACGGCGCTAAAATCGGCAAACACTGCATCATCGGCGCCAACTCGCTGATCGGCGAGGGCAAGGAGATCCCGGACGGTTCGCTGGTCATGGGCTCACCGGGCAAAGTGGTGCGTGAGCTGACCGAAGAACAGAAAAATATGCTCGAAGCCAGCGCGGCCAGCTATGTGAAAAACGGCCAGCGCTATGCCCGTGACCTGGCGGTGCAAGACGATGAGTGACGCCGAGCGCCCGGTCGCCTCACCGTGCGTGAGCATTTGCGCACTGGACGACGATGACATCTGCACCGGCTGCCAGCGCACCGTGGCTGAAATCACCCGTTGGAGCCGCATGACCAACCCCGAGCGCCGCGAAGTGCTGGCCTTGTGTCATGAGCGGGCCAAATCCAGCGGCGTGATGTGGGTGTTGGGCAACCAATCCTGAACGTGTAGGAGCGAGCTTGCCTCGCGATCTTTTGATCGTCTAAAAGATCGCGAGGCAAGCTCGCTCCTACAAAAAAATGCATGACTCAAGTACCCTGTGCGCCTTAATTTGAGGTGCCACCCGCAACCATGCTGTTTCTAATCGCTTACATCGCCAGCGTTGTGCTGATCAACTACGCGTTCTCCTCGGCGCCGCACCTGGACATCATCTGGTCAGCCTGGGGTGGGCTGGTCTTTGTGCTGCGCGACATGGTGCAAACGCGCTTCGGTCATGGCGCGTTGATAGCCATGCTGGTCGCGCTGGTGTTGTCCTATATCACCTCCGATCCCTCGATTGCCCTGGCCAGTGCCACCGCCTTTGCGGTATCCGAATGCATAGACTGGCTGGTGTTCAGCATCACCAAGCGCCCGCTGCATGACCGTTTGTGGATCAGCTCGGCGCTGAGCATCCCGATTGATACCTTTATCTTCTTCGGCATGATCGACGCCTTTACCCCCGGCGTGATCATCACCGCGATGGCTTCAAAATTTGCCGGTGTGACCTGTGTCTGGCTGGCCATGGCCTGGCGGTTGCGCAAAGCCAACCAAGCTAAAGCCTGACACGCTGGATCATGTAAAATGCTGGCCTTTCTTCCCGGCAGGCGCGAGCGTTGCACGCGCCTTCGATGATTTGCTTCCTTGAGGACCTGAAATGACCCGTATCGGAACTCCACTGTCGCCGACCGCGACCCGCGTATTGCTGTGTGGCTGCGGCGAGCTGGGTAAAGAAGTCGTCATCGAATTGCAGCGCTTGGGCGTTGAAGTGATCGCCGTTGATCGCTATGCCAATGCCCCGGCCATGCAGGTTGCGCACCGCAGTCACGTGATCAACATGCTCGACGGCGCCGCGCTGCGTGCCGTCATCGAGCTGGAAAAGCCGCACTTCATCGTTCCGGAAATCGAAGCCATCGCCACTGCGACGCTGGTCGAGCTGGAAGCCGAAGGCTTTACCGTGATCCCAACCGCGCGTGCCACCTTGCTGACCATGAACCGCGAAGGCATCCGCCGCCTGGCCGCTGAAGAGCTGGACTTGCCTACCTCGCCGTACCACTTCGCTGACACCTTCGAGGACTACAGCAAAGCGGTCGAAGACTTGGGCTTCCCGTGCGTTGTCAAACCGGTGATGAGTTCGTCGGGCAAAGGCCAAAGCCTGCTGCGCAGCGCTGACGACGTGCAAAAGGCCTGGGACTACGCGCAAGAAGGCGGTCGGGCGGGCAAAGGCCGGGTCATTATCGAAGGCTTCATCGACTTCGATTACGAAATCACCTTGCTTACCGTGCGTCACGTAGGCGGCACAACTTTCTGTGCGCCGGTCGGCCATCGTCAAGAGAGGGGCGATTATCAGGAATCCTGGCAGCCACAGGCCATGAGCCCGATCGCTCTGGCTGAGTCCGAGCGCGTCGCCAAAGCGGTGACTGAAGCACTGGGCGGGCGTGGTCTGTTTGGCGTTGAGCTGTTTATCAAAGGCGATCAGGTGTGGTTCAGCGAAGTGTCGCCGCGCCCCCATGACACCGGTCTGGTGACCCTGATCTCGCAAGACTTGTCACAGTTTGCACTGCACGCCCGCGCCATTCTGGGCTTGCCGATTCCGTTGATCCGTCAATTCGGCCCATCGGCGTCGGCCGTGATTCTGGTAGAAGGCCAGTCGACCCAGACCGCATTCGCCAACCTTGGCGCAGCCCTGAGCGAGCCGGACACCGCGCTGCGCTTGTTTGGCAAGCCAGAAGTCAATGGCCAGCGCCGCATGGGCGTTGCCCTGGCCCGTGACGAATCGATTGAAGCAGCACGCGCCAAAGCCACCCGCGCCGCCCAAGCGGTTGTTGTAGAGCTGTAACCCGACCTGTAGGAGCGAGCTTGTCTCGCGATCTTTTGAGCTTTAAAAGATCGCGAGGCAAGCTCGCTCCTATGTATGGACTCGCCCACCACTGTCAACCCGCTTTTGCCCACTGACACCCGGCTGCATCTATGTATAAGGCCTATTCTAGGAAGCCATAATCGGCTTCTG
>Ga0302347_1000171_pt1 | contig 125511 bp, 117 predicted proteins | sample PhyWR1_FD_202178 | JGI IMG/M metagenome (GOLD analysis project Ga0302347, IMG submission 202178) | Leaf surface microbial communities from wheat plants in UC Gill Tract Community Farm, Albany, California, United States - DLSL W.R1 (v2)... | ecosystem: Host-associated > Plants > Phyllosphere >... | reverse complement strand
TTAATGAAGTAGCAGAGGAACAGGTTCTTAGCGGTATGACAAAAGGGCAACCTATATCCGTTATTCTTATCGACTCACCAGACCATCCAGGAAAAAAAATGAGTCTGGAACCTTTTATTGAGCGTGCTCAGACCCTGTGTAATTGACGGTCAGTGAAAAATTCTGGTCTGGAAACAGCGCTCAGCTCCAGCGCTGGTTGCTGTTTCCATGACTAATAAAATAGTGGAAATGGTTTTTTACGTTATTTTCTTTGGAAACTGGAAAATTGACACCGTTCATCTATTCTTAATAAGCATAGTGAATGGTTAAATATATTTGTCCCAGTTTTAGCGCACGGCTCGTAGACGAGCCATTTCCCTGGACCGAACACAGGACTGGTGTTTGGTCTTTTTTTTATTTTAATTCGGCAGGTTTAAATATATCCCAGCTATCTGGAATTATATTTTTTATCAAAAAAAGATAATATTATTCAAAAGTAAAGGATGATTATATTATCAAGTTTTAATTTCTATAGCTGACGTCTCGATATTTGACAAAATAAATGGGATAGCCAGTTAGCGACCATTATGTGAGAAAAATCCGTGGATTAGCCAGCCAAGTAAACGGAAAGCGCAATAGACAAAAATAGACAGTATTGCGGCTAAAGCGAAGTACCACGGTGAAACCGTACCCGGTGTGCTGGCATTTATTTCACCTGCCAGCAGTAATGAAAAACACAAAAAACAGAAGATACTGACAACCAGCCCGATTCTGTGACAGCCTCGACGCATGCCTTCTTGCATAATCATACTCCTGTAACAGAAAATTTTTTTCCAGCTTTAAGTATAACCAACTCTGATAAATAGCCGAGAGTAAAAAACTCTCTCGCGATTTTAAAAAGTAAGCGGTTTATTAAAAGCTCGCTTCAAAACAGGGCGAGTATTACACTCTGTTTCTTTTTTTATGTATGGCCCTGCGGAACACCTTTACGCTGAATTCATTATGACAAAACACGCTCACATTACTACTCAGCATGCGCAGGAGAATAGTCTCCGCGGTGTGCTACGTTCGCCGCGTCTGATACAGCGAGAAATACTGGCTGGAGTGATTACGGCTTTGGCACTGATTCCAGAGGTTATCTCTTTTTCAGTGATCGCCGGAGTTGATCCTAAGGTTAGCCTGATTGCCTCGATTGTGCTGTGTTTTACGCTGTCAATTTTAGGTGGGCGACCTGCTATGGTGACAGCCGCTGCCGGATCTGTCGCTCTGGTAATTGCCCCCCTGGTACAACTTCATGGAGTGGGTTATATCTTGCCTGCAGTGGTGCTGGCAGGCGTGATTCAAATTCTGTTTGGTGTCACGGGTCTGGCGCGGATGATGCGTTACATTCCGCTGTCAGTGATGAACGGTTTTGTTAATGCACTGGCAATTCTGATCTTCTTTGCACAGATGCCACATGTCTGGGGGAAAGGTCCTCTGATTTGGGGGTTACTGGCAGTAACACTGGTGATAGTCTTACTGTTACCGAAAGTACTGAAGTCTATTCCAGCGCCGTTAGTGGCTGTCGTGCTGATAACGACAGTCACCTTGGTCATGGGCTGGACTGTTCCCATGGTGCAAGATATTGGCAGAATGAAACCTGGCCTGCCTGGGTTGACTGAGCTGGTGGTACCGCTGAATTTAACCACCCTGAGTATTATCTGGCCTTGTGCCCTCAGTATCGCCTTTGTGGGCTTGATGGAGTCGTTACTGACCGCCAAACTGGTTGATGCTATGACTGATACACCGTCCAGTAAACGTCGTGAATGCTGGGGCTTAGGTGTGGGAAATATCTTTGCCGGATTTTATGGTGGTATAGCGGGTTGCGCGATGATTGGCCAGACTATGGTCAACGTCGAGCTTGGAAAAGGGCGTACTCGGCTGTCCACACTCTTCGCGGCTATTGTTTTGCTGTTACTGGTCACGGCGTTAAGTGAAGTGATGGCAAAAATTCCGATGGTGGTACTGGCCGGGATAATGATGATCGTCGCGGTGAAAACACTTAACTGGCACAATCTCGCACCGTCGATGTTGCGTCGGATGCCGTTATCCGAAACCCTGGTTATGTTAGTGACGGTAGCGATTACGGTCTCTACCGATAACCTCGCACTTGGCGTACTGGGCGGTGTTATTTTTGCCATGATGCTATTTGCTCGCCGCATTGCTCATGTTGTAAAGGCGAAGCGCCAGCTATCGCCAACCGGGGATAGTGTCACTTATGAGATCCGTGGCCCGCTGTTTTTTGCCAGCAGCAACGACCTGGTAGAACACTTCCATTATGCCGATGACCCGTCACGCGTGGTTATTGACCTGACACACGCCCAAATCTGGGATGCTTCGACGGTGGCAATACTTGATACGGTGACTACACGTTACCAGCGTTATCAGACTGAGGTGGAAATAATGGGTCTTGATACCCGCAGTACAGACTTTCATCAGCGCTTAACCGGTAAATTGTAACGAGCATCGGGTTATTTTATCTGTGTAATGGTGATAAATAACCCGATTTTTAGTTGGCTGATGGCCAATTTACCCGGCAGTTGGCCTCCATTTTCCATGATGGCCGTATTAATCGCTAAAAATGGGATCTCAGTTATAGTTTGTTAATGTTTTTAGCTGAAATAACAACCATTAAACCCCAAAGCTGGCGAATTAAATACCGCTGTTACATTTTTATTGCGATCTATTGCTAAACATTTTGAATCTAATATATGACCTGCCAGATAAGGGAGGAGTAACCGATTTAATTAGCAATGGGACTACCTATGAGCACTGACTCTGCACGCACCTGCGATGCAGCACCGACATTTTTTCAAACCGTAAAAACCTTTCCAGTCACTGTTGTGATGCTGCTATTTTTTACCCTTATTATCCGTTTTAGCTATTTTATGGCCTGGCCATTTCTCGGTATCATTATGACCCGTGACTATCAAATGTCCCCGATCACTATCGGCATATCGATGACTGGCAGTGCATTGCTCGCTGTGGTGCTAGGGATTTATGGCGGAAAAATATCAGACAGTCTGGGACGGCGGGGCAGTTTATCTCTTGGCTGTGTTTTTTCTTTTGTCGGTTATGCTTTACTGGCCCTGGCAAATAATATGGGTTTATTTATTGCCGGACTACTGACGGTAGGTGTTTGTTTTGCCTGGGTAGATCCGCCAATGCGTGCTTTGATGAGTGATTTACTGGGCGATAAACGACGCCGGGCATTGGCGCTACAAATTCGTTATTATCTGATTAACCTCGGGGCAGTGACTGGGCCGCTGGTCGGTATTGTCTGGGGACTGACCTCTCAGAAAGGAACCTTTCTGATCACTGCATTAAGTTATCTTCCTTTTCTGGTCTGGTTATTACTGTTTGTTCCGAAGGGAAAAATGATCTCTGCAAGCGGCAGCAATGAAACGCCAGTTCCTCTGCATCAGGTGATGATAATAATCGCTCGCGATAAGCTATTTATTGCCGCTTTGCTATGCAGTATTTTGTGTTCGATCGTCTTTGTGCATTATGAGGCGGTGGTACCGCTTTATTTGATGATACTGGACGCTGAGTCTGCCGTTCCTCTTATCACCTTAATTCTGGTGACCAATGCCAGTACTGTGCTGGTGGCGCAGATTTTTTTAGTCCGTTTGCTTGCCCAAATGGCCATATCGAAACGTATTTTACTGGGTAGAGCAGTATTTTTGCACTGTCACAGTTAGGCTTTCTGGCTATCATTTTCTACTCGCGTGCCGGTATTCAAAAACGTCTTCAAGAATAGAACGATAAGGAACATATTATGCTGACCAAGGCTCCAACACTGGAAACCCCAAGATTACTGCTACGCCAGTTAACTCTTAATGACTATGATGCGCTGGCGGCTTGTTGGGCGAGCCCAGAAACGGTCAAATATATTGGTGGCGGACAGCCACAGGATGGTGAGATGAGCTGGGGACGGTTACTACGCTATATCGGGCACTGGCAGTTGCTGGGATATGGCTACTGGGCGGTATGTGAGAAGGCGAGCGGCCAGCTTATCGGCACCATGGGTATTCAGAATCAGAAGCGAAACCTGACACCTGTGCTGGAATATCCTGAAGCTGGCTGGACACTCAGCCCGGTGGCAGGGGGTAAAGGCTTCGCGACAGAAGCATTGACCGCCATTCTGGCATGGGCGGATAGTACCTTTGCCGGGCCGGTATGCTGTATTATTGATGATGATAATCAGCCGTCAATTCGTCTGGCGGAACGTGTAGGTTTCCAGTTCAGACATTATGTGGAGTACCACAATAAAACGATCCGCATGATGGTACGCCCGGCCATGAGTTAAGGGACGTTTAGCGAGAGCTGATGTTTTCCTGCTCTGGTCATCACTGATTAAAAATCAGCATACTCCTGGGCAGGTAACCAAAAACCGTCATGTACCTCATCCAGTGGGTAGCAACCGCCACGGCGAATACGCTGCTCATCCATCACGCTCAGGCACTGTTCCTCGGTTTTGAGGATCTCGACTACAAAATCATCGCAACCGCCCTGCAAATAACAAACAAAAATAACCAAGGCAAACATTATCATCTCGCTGTTGCTTGAGTGGGTAAGCGTAAAAACTGCGACCAGGCACTATGCCTTCTTTTAGCCTGGTCGCAAGAGCCAGGGTGACAAAAGAAAACAGTAATTTTCTATCCTGACATGCTGACGGTAAACAATTTCCCATCACGAACCAGTTCACGAGGATAGCTATTTTTCAGCCGTGAACCCACTTTCCGTGCCAGACCTAAAGGCTGCCCTTGAAAGGTGACTATCACTTCGTCGCTTAATATTGCTGTTTCGGGATAAATATCCTGACCACGATACCAGGTTTCGGCCTCTATAGTCGTCAGAGCAAAGCACAAAGGGTCATCGCCTTTGGCCAGCGCAATCACAGCCTCATGCTGCCAGCGGTAACCTTTATTATGTTGTTCCGCCAGTTTCAATCCGATACGTGAGAAACGAACCTGACTCAACAGCGGTTCTATCTCTGCGGGAAATAACCAAATCTCTTTATCACGTTGCCAGAGCGTGAGTGCTTCAGTAAAGCGTAATCCAGATTTAGCAGCAGCGCTAATCACTTGCTCAGCGGGCGCACCTTTCATTCGATTAAAGGGGAACTTTCCGAGCTTATAACTGGGTTTGTCTAATGGCTCAACCGAGGTGGTTTTACGTAAACGGGCGACAAAAAAACCCTCACAGTCATAAGTTTGTGGGAAAACATGTAAAAACCCTTCGGGGGTAATAGCAAGCTCTGCATCAGGGAACAGACCGTTCAGCGGCACTATCTCTATGGCATCCGGGTACTGTGCTTTAAGCCATAAACAGATCTGCTGGTTTTCTGCTGGATTCAGTGTACAGGTTGAATAGACCAGGGTTCCGCCTGGGCGTAGGGCATGAAATGCACTGTCAATCAGAGCCATTTGCGTCTCAGCAATTGCCTGGGTACTTTCCTCAGACCAATTGCGCAGAGCGTCAGGATCTTTACGTACCACGCCTTCACCGGAGCAAGGGGCATCGAGTAAAACGGCATCAAAAGCCTCAGGTGTCGCAGCCCCAAATACGCGTCCATCGAAGTGGGTCAGTGCCACATTACTTATCCCGCAGCGACTGATATTAGCATGCAGGACTTTCACTCGGCTGGCGGAGTATTCATTCGCCAGAATCGCACCTTGGTTACCCATGCGAGCCGCAATTTGGGTGGTTTTCGACCCTGGAGCAGCAGCCATATCGATAATCCGCTGCGGTGAATTCTGTTCGGCGAACAGCGCCGTGACAGGAAGCATTGAACTGGCCTCCTGAATATAGAACAGACCACTCAGATGCTCAGCAGTACTACCCAGAGGCAGTATTTCGTCATCATCACGCTCAATCCAGAAACCTTCTTCACACCAGGGAACAGGGGTAAGACGCCAGCCATAAGGCTGCACCAGTATCAGGAAATCACTGACAGAGATTTTAAGCGTATTAACACGCAAGCTACGACGCAGTGGGCGGCGGCAAGCGGCGATAAAACTGTCAAGGGACAGAGAAGCAGGCATAGCCTGACTTATCATATCGAGAAAAGGTTGTGGCAGATAAGCAGAGCTGGATTGAGCCATAAAAGCGCCCCTTGGAAGAATAAGGGGCGCAGTTTAGCATAAAGGCTGGCAATTACGCAGCTTGAGCTGACTTAACGCGGCAGGGCAGTCCCCCATTGACGCCACTCTTTCGGTTCATTTTCTTCCAGCAGGAAGTGTTTTCCGGCTTTAGAGCGTGGAGCAAGTGGAATGCCTGGTGGTGTGGCAAAAGCAATTCCGCCGCGAATAAACTGATTAAAGGTACCGGTTTTAACTACACCGCCGACTAACCCAAAATCAAGGGTGTAGCCAGAAGCGAGCCAGAATACTGAACTATCACGGACCAGATGCTGATAACGGGTACTGATACGTAAATTCACCATCACCCTGTCAGATAGTTCACCTAGTCTCATTCCGGCAACTGTACCCACTTCAATGCCACGAAACAGCACTGGAGTACCAATATTTAATGCACCCGCTTCTGGGACTTCTAACACGATACTCAAACCATCAGCATAACGAGAGTCGCTGATAGAGGCGACCTGCAGCTCAAAAACACGCTGAGGATTACCCTGACCTGGTTCAGCATTGATATAAGGTTGGATGATGGTGTCGAGATTTTCCACTCCGGCGGCAGAAATCTGCGGGGTCACGACGGAGAAGCGTGTACCTGTTTTGGAGAAGGTGGTCACATACTCTGGGTATAAAACTGCCTTAGCGACCACCTCTTTACGGGATGGTTCAAGCTCCATGGAGTCCAGTTGACCAATATTGATCCCCAGATAACGAATAGGCATACCGACCGACAGTTTACCTGCATCAAAAGTACGCAGAAGGATCTGACTTCCGACCGCTTTGGCTGCGGTTTCAGAAGCAAACAGAATGCGTTTGCCGTTTTTGGCAATGCCTTCTCCAGCACCTTTCAGATTATCAAAGCTAATCGCCCCTTTTAAGGCACGAGACAGCGGCACTGCCTGAACACTCAGCCCACTACCGTTCAACTGAACTCTGGCTCCGCCTTCAGCCCAGAACACACTGCCTGAAGTCAGTAAATGACGATACTCAGGTTTGATATGAACATTGATTTCAAAGTTATCCTCAAGTGGACGAACACTGATGATTTTACCCACTTCAAACTTACGATACAGAACTACAGAGTCAGTCTGAATATCTGGCAGACTCGAGGCTGTAAGCGTCAGCGTCGTGGTAGGCTGCGGGGTGAGGCTATTTTCATTAGCCTTTTCCAGATTGGCAAACAGAGGATAATCCGCTTTCATTTCTCCTTTGCTGCCAGGAAGAATACGAATACCACCAGACAACCATTCGCTGGGACTGGCCCCCAGCATTTCAACGCCATCGATACCCACTTTCACATCAAAGCGACTATTGACAACAAATTTGCTGTCGCCTTGAATCAGGCGTCGGTATTGAGGGTCGATAGCAATCTCAAAGCTCACCCCTTTTTCCGCGAGTATGCGTTTGGTAATTTGTCCCACCTGCACACCACGCAGAATAAGCGGTTGCCCGACATCAATCCCGTAACTTTCTGGTGCTTTGAGAGTTAGCGTCAGAACGTCAGGTTGTTGTAACGGGTTTTCTGTACTGGGCAGTACAGTAAAATGGTGCTGTGGCTCACCTTCGCCAGGAATTAACTCAAGCGTTGAACCGGTCAATAAACGACTGATACTCGGGTTATTCAATGATATTTTAGGCTGTTCTAAGATTATGCGCGTATTAGTACGCATTAGATTGACAACACTGGGATCAATCACCAGCTCACCCGTCACCGTGCTGTCTGGGTTCAGCGTCATATGTGTCAGAGCGCCTACCTCGAGCCCCTGATACATAAGCTTGGTTGTACCTTCATTCAGACCATTGCCACCGGGCAGAGTAAGGGTAATATTGACCCCTCTCTGGCTATGGGCCAGGTCTTCAAATAGTGTAAAACTCTCATCAGTACTGGCCTTGGGGGAATCATCCGGGGAGTCAAAAGCAATTGCCCCATTGACTAATGCAGCCAGACTTTCTAACTGAACTTGCGCTCCGCTAAGACTGATATCGGCTTTGACGCCAGAAACATTCCAGAAACGGCTGTTGGTTTTGACCAAGTTAGCAAAACGTCGGTCAATCAGGACATCGATAGCTACACCTTGCTTGGTGCTATCGATTTCATAATCATAAACGCGACCGACCGGAATTTTTCGATAATAGACCAGTGAGCCGCTATTTAATGAGCCAAGATCCGGAGCCTGAAGATGAATCAGCAACTCGCCATTATCCAGACGATATTTGGGTTGAGTATCCAGGGCGGTAAAACGATCCTGAGGCGAACCTCCACCGGGCATCATACCAATATAGTTACCGCCTACCAGCGCATCAAGCCCCGATACACCAGCGAGAGAGGCCTTTGGTGTCACCAGCCAAAACTGAGTTTCTTCGCGGAGTGCATCCTGCATATCGCTTTTAATGCTGACTTTGACTTCGATTTTCCGTAAGTCATCATTCAGACTGATGCTTTTTACCATCCCCACCTCAACGCCTTGATAGCGCACAGGCGTTCTACCTGCGACGATACCATTAGCCGAAGTAAAGTCGATAGTGACGGTATCGCCTTGCTCCTGCCAGGCGGTCCACATCAACCAGCCGCCAATCAACAAGGCGATAAAGGGTAATAACCAGAAGGGTGAGATCCGGCGTTTTGTTTTAATCCGAGCTTCCATCACAGAAGCGGGCGTTTCCTGAGGCATGTACATCCCAAAGCAGTCGACTATCCAGCCACTCGACAGCAAGTAGAGTTAAAATCACCGCCGCACCGAAATAAACGGCAGCAGGTCCCATAGTAAAAGCAAGCAATAAATCCCGATTAATCAATGTCATCATCAACGCGATAACAAATAAATCCAGCATCGACCAACGCCCAATCCAGGTGACAAAACGCAAGAGCTTCATTCGTGTTTTTAACCCAGGCCCCCAGTCTAAATGAATACTGAGCAACAGCGTAACCATGACGATAATTTTCGTGAATGGCACCAGAATACTGGCAATAAACACTATCGCAGCAATAGCAATATTACTGTTAGCGAGACTAATGATGCCTGACAAGATGGTATCTTCCTGACGTACACCATTAACATAAAGTATAGAAATAGGCAGCAGATTAGCGGGTAATAAGAAAATAAAAGAGGCAATCAGTGCCGCCCACGTTTTTTGCAGGCTGTGTCGACGTCGAAAACGCAAGGGAGAGTGACACCTTGGGCAACGACCGTACTCATCCGGGGGCGTGGTAAAGTGACAGCCCAGACAAATACGTAATTGCTCTGGTTCTGCTGGCTTGCGACGACGGGGATAAAAACGGTGCCATAGCTGCTCTACATTCAGATGAATTAAGGTCAGTAAACTTAGAATGACCAGGGCAATAAAAGCACCCAGACCGTAACTCGGCTCGATAAAGGCATAATCGCTCACTTTAATACAAGCAATACCGATACCGACAAGATAGATATCCAGCATCACCCACTCTTTTAGTCGGGTTAGCATCAGCAGAACGGGGCGTAAATTCATGCCTAAGATATTACCCAGCCACAGATAAGCGACAGATAACACCAGAATGATGGGTGCGCCTATCAGACAGAAGGTTACCATCGCGGCTGTAATCACGTCCCCTTCAGTGGTCATCTGCCAGATACCTTGCCAAAGACTGGCATCAATGCGTGACCCAAGCATGGTAATACTGAGCAGCGGCCCAGTGAAGGCCAGCGGCATCAAAAATAGCATCGTAATTGCCATCGAGCCAAGACGAGTCAACGACCAGTCGCGCCCATTACGGACTTTAGCATCACAACATGGGCAATACGCATTTTGTGTCGCTTTCACGGGCATAAGCAAAAACAATGCATCGCATTCAGGGCAACGTTGATATCGTGCTGAGGGCAGTGTTTGACTTATGTTATGTATTTTCATTTATTGTTATCATTAGCTCACTGCGATAGATACCTGTCATACTGCACGTTGTCTGGGCGTTACTTTCGTAAAACGCATCTAATTACATAGTTTATCTATGCCCATCGACGCGTTTCACCCAGCACCTACAAGTAACGCGAATTATTTAGGGTGTACACCCGTTTAGGATAAATTTATTCAATTGGGTAACATTTATGAAATGATACACCTTGTCACGTGACGCAGATAATTCTTAATTTATACTCGTTATGTTTCAAGTTGCTCAGGTGTTATTGTCAAAAACTCTGGCGAATCACATAGTTTAACTATGTGCATCGAGAGAACAAACTTTGCGCTTACAAGCAACTCGAATTATTTTGAGTATAGTATTCTATGTAATTAACAATGACATCAAAATGGCTGAGTAATGAGTAAAGAACAATTTTACGTGGATCTGAATCGCGATTTTAGTGCATTAATGACGGGTGAAACGAGCTTTCTGGCTGTTCTGGCTAATACCAGCGCCTTATTATTTGAGCGTCTGGAAGAGGTTAATTGGGCTGGTTTTTATCTTCTGGAAGGCGATACACTCGTACTGGGACCTTTCCAGGGAAAGATCGCTTGCGTGCGTATTCCGTCAGGTAAAGGTGTTTGTGGCACTGCTGTGGCCACCGATGCAATACAGCGGGTAGACGATGTTCATGCTTTTGCAGGACATATTGCCTGTGATGCTGCCAGTAATTCAGAAATCGTCTTACCAGTCAGGGTGAATGGGCAGATTATCGGTGTGCTGGATATCGATAGTACTCAGTACGCACGTTTTTCAGAAGAAGACGAAATTGGTTTAAAATCCCTCGTCTTACGGCTGTCAGATGTACTGAACAACACAGATTTTAAAAAAATCGTCTCGTTATAGCATGATAAACAACGGATCCCGTGGCATTTAGCGATAGCGTCATTATAATGTGGCCTGTTCATGCCTGCGCTAAATGGCAATTCCGGTGTAATCAGGAAATTTCATGGAAAATCAACCTAAGTTGAATAGTAGTAAAGAAGTTATTGCTTTTCTGGCAGAGCGCTTCCCGCTTTGCTTTAGTGCCGAAGGCGAAGCACGTCCTTTAAAGATTGGTATCTTTCAGGATTTAGTGTCGCGTGTAGAAGGCGAATTAAGTCTCAGTAAAACGCAACTGCGTTCAGCATTGCGCCTTTATACTTCAAGCTGGCGCTATCTGCATGGTATCAAGGCTGGCGCAATTCGCGTTGATCTTGATGGTAACCCTTGTGGTGAACTCGATGAGCAGCATGTTGAACATGCACGTGTTCAGCTTGAAGAAGCTAAAGCACGTGTTCAGGCAAAACGTGCTGAACAGCAGGCGAAAAAACGCGAGGCTGCCCAAGCCGCAGGAGTAACGGAAGAAGCTCCGCGTCGTAAACGTAAACCACAACCTGCGACTGCGCGTCGTCAGGAAGGTGCTGAACGTAAAGCTCGTTCAGAAAAACCGGCTAACAAACCGGCAGAAAAACCAGCGGAAAAAGCGCCTCGTGAAGAAAGCCGTACTCCGGTAACAGATATATCAGTATTACAGGTTGGACAGACACTTAAAGTCAAAGCGGGTAACAACGCGATGGATGCAACTGTTCTGGAAATTACCAAAGATGGCGTCCGTGTACAGCTGACTTCTGGTATGGCAATGATCGTACGCGCAGAACACTTACAGTTCTGAAACGGAGGCCTGGTCCAGGCATGAACAAACTCTTTAAGCTTACGGCCGTTGCTTGCCTGCTCTTTGTAGCAGGCAACACCTTGGCGTTAACTGATATCACAAAGGCCGATCAGATTCCGCAGTTAACGGAAGAAAATCAGCATACTACGGTGAGCGAGCGTGTCACGTCGCGCTTTACCCGTTCTCATTATCGTCAGTTTGATCTTGATGCTGATTTTTCAGCAAAAATATTTGACCGTTATCTGAATCTGCTTGATTACAGCCACAATGTACTGTTAGCCAGTGATGTGGCAGAGTTCGCCAGTAAAAAAGGTGAGCTGGGTGATGAGTTACGTACCGGCAAACTGACCGTATTCTATGAACTCTATAATCTGGCACAAAAACGGCGCTTTGAACGTTATGAATATGCGCTGAAAGTGCTGGAAAAACCGATGGATTTTACCGGTAACGATACCATCGACTTGGATCGTAGCAAGGCATCATGGCCCACTAGTGTCGCTGAATTGGACAAACTGTGGGATGCCAAGGTCAAGTTTGATGAATTAAGTCTAAAACTGACGGGTAAAACAGATCAAGAAATTCGTGAAACATTGAGAAAACGTTATCAGTTTGCTATTCGTCGACTGGCGCAGAGTAATAGTGAAGACGTTTTCACCCTGGCAATGACAGCCTTTGCTCGGGAAATAGACCCACATACCAATTATCTTTCACCTCGTAATACCGAACAGTTTAATACTGAAATGAGCCTGTCGCTGGAAGGTATCGGTGCTGTGCTACAAATGGATGACGGTTACACCGTGATTAACTCCATGGTAGCGGGTGGCCCTGCGGCAAAAAGTAAAACCATTGCTGTCGGTGATAAAATTGTCGGTATCGGTCAGGCCGGGAAAAGCATGGTTGATGTGATTGGCTGGCGTTTGGATGATGTTGTTGCACTTATCAAAGGGCCGAAGGGCAGTAAAGTCCGACTGGAAATTTTGCCCGCAGCTAAAGGGGCAAAAACACGGATAGTGACACTGACTCGTGAGCGTATCCGTCTTGAAGACCGTGCAGTCAAAATGTCGATTAAGACTATCGGTAAAGAAAAAGTCGGTGTGCTGGATATTCCAGGCTTTTATGTTGGTTTGACAGATGATGTGAAAGTTCAACTGCAAAAGCTGGAAAAAGAGAATGTTAAGAGTGTCATTATCGACTTGCGCTCTAATGGCGGTGGAGCCTTAACCGAAGCGGTTGCCTTGTCAGGTCTGTTTATTCCTAATGGGCCGGTAGTACAGGTTCGCGACAATAATGCTAAAGTCCGTGAAGATAGCGATACCGATGGGATTGTCTACTACAAGGGACCATTGGTAGTGCTGGTTGACCGTTTTAGTGCCTCCGCATCAGAGATTTTTGCTGCTGCAATGCAGGACTATGGTCGGGCCTTGGTCGTAGGCGAACCAACATTTGGTAAAGGGACGGTTCAGCAATACCGTTCGTTAAATCGCATATATGACCAGATGCTCAGTCCTGAATGGCCTGCTTTAGGATCAGTTCAATACACTATCCAGAAGTTCTACCGCATTAATGGCGGTAGCACGCAACGGAAAGGGGTAACGCCTGATATTATGATGCCAACTGGAAACCAGGAAATTGAAACGGGTGAGCAGTTTGAAGATAATGCTCTTCCGTGGGATAGCATCAAGGCGGCAACTTACAGCAAGACGGGCGATATCACTCAGTTTGAGCCACAATTGCTGAAACTGCATGAACAGCGTATTGCTAAAGATTCTGAATTCCAGTACATAGCCAAGGATATCGAACGTTTTAATGCCTTGAAAGAAAAACGTAATATTGTCTCCCTCAATTTTGCACAACGTGAAAAAGAGAGCCAGGAAGATGATGCTTTACGTTTGACACGCATCAATGAGCGTTTAAAACGTGAAGGTAAACCGGCTATTAAGAAGCTGGATGATTTACCGAAAAACTACCAGGAGCCAGATCCTTACTTGGATGAAACGGTAAATATTGCTCTTGACCTTGCCAGTATTGAGCAAGCTCGTGCGGCAGACCTGTCTAAAGCGTCAAACTAATCAGTACATCGACTCCCAGTAATGTGGGAGTCGATAACTTTTAGATGCCCTCTATTTTTTATCCTGTTTTTATGGCTACTGTGCAAGAGGTCATTATCTCTGTTCAAGTCGGCTTTTCTCAGCATGAGTAAGTGAAACGAATATAAAATGTAAAGTTATGTATTATTAATGACTTGGCGGGCTTTGAGACTTGAAAATAGACGCAACGCCCCTACGATGTGGGTAGCGTAAAGTGCGTATTTTTAACCGAGGTAAAAAAGAATTATGATGCGTATCGGCCTTTTCTTGTTAACCAACCTTGCAGTCATGCTGGTTTTTGGGTTGGTTTTGAGCCTGACAGGTATCCAGTCAGGTAGCGTACAAGGTTTGATGATCATGGCGCTGTTATTTGGTTTCGGCGGCTCGATTATCTCGTTGCTGATGTCAAAATGGATGGCGTTGCGCTCTGTAGGTGGTGAAGTTATTGAACAGCCACGTAATGAAACTGAACGCTGGCTGATGGAAACGGTTCGTCATCAGTCCCAGCAAGCTGGCATAGCAATGCCACAAGTGGCGATTTACCACGCTCCCGATATTAATGCTTTTGCAACGGGTGCTCGCCGCGATGCATCTCTGGTGGCCGTCAGTACCGGATTGCTGCAAAATATGAATCGTGATGAAGCCGAAGCGGTTATTGCCCATGAAATTAGCCATATTGCGAATGGTGATATGGTGACCATGACGCTGGTGCAAGGGGTAGTGAACACCTTCGTGATCTTTATCTCACGTATTATTGCTCAGCTGGTATCTGGTTTTATGTCTGGTAACCGGGACGACAGTGAAAACAGCAACGGTAATCCGCTGATCTATTTTGCGGTTGCCACGGTACTGGAGCTGGTCTTTGGTATTCTTGCCAGCATCATTACTATGTGGTTCTCACGTCATCGTGAATTTCATGCTGATGCCGGGTCAGCAAAACTGGTAGGTCGTGAGAAAATGATTGCTGCCTTGCAGCGTCTGAAAACCAGCTATGAGCCGCAAGAAGCTAGCAGCATGATGGCGTTTTGCATCAACGGTAAAGCAAAATCAATGAGTGAGTTATTTATGACTCACCCACCGCTGGATAAGCGTATTGAAGCGCTGCGTTCTGGTCAGTATTTGAAGTAATCCATAGCGGTTACTCGCCTCAGAGGCGGGTAATAACGTAAAAAGGAGAACGATTTTATTTTCCTCCTGACGAACAAAAAGCGTGTCCCTGGGGCACGCTTTTTTTATGTCTGTTAAATATGGCGTGTAGCGCCTTGAGACGAATCCTCCATCAACTACGGGTAACCCTACGACTCTAAGCTATTAGCCCTCTACAGAGTCGATAAGGGCGATGGACAAGAATAAATAATTGTCGTTGTCAGTCAGGGTAGCGAACGCCGCAGCCTTGCTGTAGCAAGTGTCAATAACAACTGATAATGACGCGAAGGATGAAGTAACAGGGCGTAATATTAGCGGCCTGCCATCTTTATTGGACTGATATATCAATCAGCTTATTTGCTAACCCTGGTTCCGTTATACAGGACGCATTCGGCCACATATCAAAAGGTGAATTGATAAACAATTTCTACAATGAGTAATGAGTATTATATTGGGGGATATGTTACTTACCGTATTGAGTAAAATCAGCAGTGTTTTATCCAGGCAAAAACCCAGATAAGATTAAGGTTATCTGGAATCATTTATAAATTATTACAATCTATAGTTAAGTTTCTGCGGGTAAAAATGGCGAGTCAGCAATCATCAACTACCATGAAGTAGTCAGTGTAATTTATTGTTAGTTTATGTCTTTATATTTTATGGATCCTTGTTTTTTTATTTCTAAAGCGATGCTCTAATTAAAAGGATAGCAATCGCATATTTAAATAGTGGAAATTGTTGAGGTTGATATTGTTTTCTGTTTATTCAATTCACTCTCTCTTTTAACGTTATTATCCCATTTGCGTCAGAGCAAAAAATGAATGAAAGGACAATGAAATGAATCATATTTACGAACAATCCGATGTTAGTCGTCAAAATTCTGGTAAACATCTGCTTATGCCTGCTGTTAATAGTTCCAGCGCAGTATCATGGGGGGCAATATTTGCCGGTGCGGTCGCCGCGGCATCTTTGGCGTTAATATTATTTATGCTAGGAGCTGGATTAGGTCTGACTTCTATTTCCGCTTTTGAAAATAATGGCATTGATGCAGGTACTTTTGGTATTGCTGCAATCGCATGGCTGACCTTCACACAAATAGCCGCATCAGGAATGGGAGGATATTTAGCCGGGCGCTTACGCACTAAATGGGTGGATACGCATACCAATGAAGTTTACTTTCGTGATACCGCGCATGGCTTTCTTACATGGGCGCTCGCTTTATTGATCTCCGTAACATTATTAACCACAGCTATTAGCTCGATTGTCGGAGGGAGTGCGAAAGTTATTGGTTCAGTTGCAGGTGGTGTTGCGACGGCAACTGTCAATGGTGCAAAAAATATGACAGATGTATCATCGACACTTTCAGATCCTTCAATGCAATACTTTACTCATTCGCTGTTCAGAAAAAAGGCGTCATCTTCAACAGAGAATAATGCACTAGCCAGTAATCCACCAACACCGCAGGAAATGAGTGAGGTTGCCGGTATTTTTACGCACAGTATCACTACCGGCTCATTGCCCGAAGACGATCGCCAATATTTGGCGCAGCTGATTTCTAAAAATATCGGTCTTAGTCAGAATGAGGCCGAACAACAGGTACAGTCTATTTTTGATAAAGCCCAGGCTAAGTTAAAAGAGACCAAGGATAAAGCTCAGAAAGCTGCTGATGAAGCACGTAAAACAACAAGTTACGTGACTCTTTGGTCATTTATATCATTATTAATCGGTGCTTTCGTAGCCAGTCTGTGTGCGACCTTTGGTGGTCGTCAACGAGATTTATAATTATTATTTAGCAGGAGAACCCTATGCGTTCAATAATATTGTATTTTTTAGGTATTCCAATCCCAATCATTATTCTGATTGCCTTATTTGTACATTGATGATTGCCCCAATGGGCTAGCCAACAAAAATCAAGCAGGGCAGCCCATTTGATAAGATAAATTGAAGAACCTAAATATCTGTACATGATATTTAGGTTCTTCAATAAACGTCCTGTGGTTTTCTATTATCAAAGCTATTTTTAAGATAATGCCGAAACTCACTGTTTATCCTTATAACAGGAAAGAAACGGAGAGAGGTTTTCCTGATGCCATAATTGAGATGTAACAGGCACAGATCTTGTTATGTATCGTGATTACAATGCATAACAGAGACGCTGGCAGTATTGGCCAGGGCAGGGCGAATTATCTAACTGATAAATAAAAATGAGGGGGGTAATAATTTTGTATAACTACTGGTCTAAGCGTGGTGATATTAAGAGGTTTTTTACCGGGATTAGAGAATAGAAGGCCTGCATAAATGCAGGCCATTCAAATTTACCACTTATACTTACTGGTGTCTTCCCAGTCTTTCATTTCTTTTTCGACCTGTTCTTTGGTATAACCGTAGCGTTCCTGAAGACGCCCAGCAAGCTGATCTCGTTTACCTTCGACGACATTCAGGTCATCATCAGTCAGTTTGCCCCATTGCTCTTTCACTTTACCTTTGAATTGTTTCCAGTTTCCACTGATGCGATCTTGATTCATTATTTCTCTCCAAAGTTAAATAGTCACGGGTTTTGCTAAATGACTATTTAACTATAGTGGAACCAGAATATTTATGTGTGTTCTTTTGTAACTTTCATTTTAATTATCTTTCTGGAATTTTTTTTTACAGATGTTTCTTATTGCTTATTTAGCTGTGTAAATTCATATGGAAATTGTTTTTACTCCCTCTGTTTATTTAAGGGATATAATTATCAGGACAGCTTGAAATACCGCTAAAAATATCAGGTCGGTTTAGATATTTCAGTATCTCATTATTATAACGCTGAAATTCGTCATGCAGCTATTTCGGACTTGGAAAATATTTTAAATCATCCACACTATATAAGGATATAGCGGTAGCTGGAGGATTTTTCAGCGCGGCCTGTTATACCCGTCATACTTCAAGTTGTTCAGGGTTGCCGGCGCTCATGCCGTCGAATCACATAGTGTATCTATGCTCATCGACGGCCTGAACTTGGTGCTATTATGGAGTTATTCAACTCCTGACATTTTTATTGGATTCGCTTATACGTAGCCCGCTGACAATAGCAGCGAGTACGGAAAATACGCCAGCCAGAATCAGTGATGCATGGGTCCCATGGTGAATAAACAGGTTAAACAGCAGGGCGACGAGAGCTGCGCCACTACTCTGACCCAGTAACCGGGCTGTCCCCAGCATTCCACTGGCTCCACCGCTACGTCCCTGAGGTGCTGAAGAAATAATTGTGTGGTTATTCGGCGACTGAAACAGTCCAAATCCGGCACCGCACAGTGCCATACGCCAGATAATTTCGCTATTCGTCGGGTCTGAAGGCAGTAGGGCGAGGGAAAACAGACCGACAGCCATTGCCAGCATTCCAACTGACCCCATTAGTCCTGAGTTAACCCGACCAATTAAATATCCCGCTAGCGGAGCCATCACCATAGTAGCAAGAGGCCAAGGTGTCAGTAGCAGCCCCGTGTCGACCTCGCTGCGCCCCAGCACGCTTTGCAGAAAAAACGGCAGCGAGACGAAAGCTAGCATTTGTGCGGCAAAGGAGCAGACCGATGTGGCCATTGAGAGAGAAAAAATAGGAATACGTAATAAATCGACAGGGAGTAACGGCACTGGAAGTTGCAGCTGGCGACGAACAAAGAAATAACCAATAACTAAGAATGCAATTACCTCTGCGGTAATTAACTCTGCCGACTGTCCCTGGGAAAAGCCACTGATAGCTGAAATCAGCAGGCCAAACGTCGCTGCGTTCATTAGCGCGCTGGGAATATCAAAGCGCTGTTTGGTTACCGTGTTATTGGCAGGTAGATAGCGTAGAGAGATAACCAGTGCTGCCAGGGCAATCGGCACATTAATAAGAAATAGCCAGTGCCATGATCCCCAGGTGAGAATAGCAGCGGCAACTGTTGGTCCAGCTGCCGAGGAAACGGCAACGACAAAGGAGTTAATGCCCATTCCTCGCCCGAGCAGGCTTTGCGGATAAATCAGGCGAATCAGAGCGGTATTGACACTCATCAGCGCAGCACCGCCTAAACCTTGCAATATACGCGCGACAGTCAGCATTGACAGAGAAGTAGAGGCAGCACAGAGAATGGATGTCACACAGAATACTGCCAGGCCGCACTGATATACTCGGCGGTGGCCAAAGATATCACCCAGAAAAGAGAGTGATAGCATAGAGGCAATAATAGCTATCTGATAGGCATTCACAATCCAGATAGATTCTGCGGGAGTGGCATTGAGATCATGGGCGATAGTTGGCAAAGCAACATTGGCAATCGTACCATCGAGCACGGCGATGGTAATCCCTAAAGCCACAGTCAGTATTGCGCCATAACGCTGCGGTACAGGTAAGCCATCTAACGGGGATTTGTCCATATTTAACAGATTCTTTGTAAGCTGTACGTAAAGTTAATAGTCTAGCATCAAAATATCAGGAAAATGTCGCAGAATTAGACATGGAAACAATAGATTTATTGCGATGACAGCGATCGCATTTTATAATAAAAAAGAGTTCCGATTTTTATAAAACACATGCGACCGAGGTGATAAATGGCTCTTGCAGATCTGGATAAACAACCTGATTCTGTATCTTCAGTGCTGAAAGTTTTTGGTATTTTGCAGGCACTTGGAGAAGAACGTGAGATTGGTATCACCGAGCTATCGCAACGCGTGATGATGTCAAAAAGCACGGTATACCGCTTTTTGCAAACCATGAAATCTCTGGGGTATGTTGCTCAGGAAGGGGAGTCTGAAAAGTATTCGTTGACTCTCAAGCTGTTTGAGCTCGGCGCGCGGGCATTACAAAATGTCGATTTAATCCGTAGCGCGGATATTCAGATGCGTGAACTGTCTCGTTTGACCAAGGAAACCATCCACTTAGGTGCCCTGGATGAAGACAGCATTGTTTATATCCACAAGATTGACTCGATGTATAACTTGCGGATGTATTCACGTATCGGACGGCGTAATCCATTACACAGTACCGCTATCGGTAAAGTGTTACTGGCTTGGCGCAACCCAGAAGAAGTAAAAGAAATACTCGCGGATGTTGAGTATATCCGCAGCACTGAACGGACTATTGGCAGCACAGAAGAGTTATTAGTGGTGTTACAGACGGTTCGTGTGCAAGGATTTGGTGAAGATAACCAAGAACAGGAAGAAGGTCTGCGTTGCATAGCTGTTCCTGTTTTTGACCGTTTCGGTGTCGTTATCGCTGGACTGAGTATCTCGTTCCCGACCATTCGTTTCTCAGAAGAACGACTGCATGAGTACGTTAAAATGTTACATGATGCAGCGCGGGCTATTTCAGAACAGATGGGCTATCACGACTATCCTTTCTAAAAAAAACCGCAGTTTATACACTGAACTGCGGTTTTTTTCTTATCATTCTTCCTGCTTAAGCTCTTCACTTTATTTATTTCACTATCATTTTGACTGCGTTGTAGTCAGAAACGGTATCTCTGATGATAAAATACTGCTGTCAGCAGAATCATGGCTGTAACAGCGGTGTTTAACGCGGAGTGAATTGTGAAAAAGTACAAATGGTTGATTGTGTTAGCCATACTGGCTGTCTGCGTATTGTTGTGGACCCAAATGATGAATGTGATGTGTGACCAGGATGTGGCATTTTTCATCGGTACTTGCACGATTAATAAATTTATTCCTTGGTAGTGATTTTTCTCTTATCGCCTCAGGTGTAGAATAACATTTTTATTGAGGTGGTATCGATGAACGAATTGGCATGGCTGCCTGCTGACGCAATCAACATTGTGTCACTGGCAGTGTCTCTTGTAGTATTGCTTTTAATGGCGTTATTATGGTTTTTTATGAATCGTGCCAGTCTACGATCCAATGAACACATTGCTTTGCTAGAAGAGCTTGTTGATTTACAAAAACGACAAAATAGCCTGTTACGTCGTCTATGCGAAGCCAACGAACCGGAACCTGTTGTCGAGAAGACAAGTGAAGTGGTTCAAGATGAAGATGATGACTTGGTGAGAATGGTGGCTGAACGCTAATCTGAATAATGACTATCACGAGCGATGTTCAGTTATGCATCTGTTGCTGGGGCTTCGCTCACCGAATCACATAGTTTATATGTAATCATCGATGGCCTGAACTCTGTGCCTGGGGGCAACTCAAATTATCCAGGGTATAAAGCAGGAAGGGCTCTTATGTTTGATGGTACATAATAGAACAGATATTCAGCAGGTATTAATTCAGCAGGAAATGGTAAAACATTTTTATTCAAGTTAAATATATTCTGTAACTTATACAAGTTTATTCTATTGTCGATAAATGAACCAATAGGTAATCGTTATGCTTAGCTTGATTTTTTCTTAGGCAAGAGTTAATTAACATAAAGATATAGTAGCGAAATCTAATTTTATTGTGTCTTTTTCTAGACGAAAACAATGCTTTAAGATATGGTTATATTGTTGTTAGAATTTACAGGCAACATCAGTTGTTGCGGTAAGTTTTCGGTAAGTGCGCATCCAAATAAAACGAGTTGTTTTCTAAAACATCACTTATTTTTATGAGTTTGTGCATCAGATCGATACATGTTTAAAAATGGCTTGCCATTGTTAACATTATATGTGATAACACATTTGGTCGAACGAGGTACACTTCTGGTTATGTGTGGCATTTTCAGTAAAGAAGTTTTGAGTAAAAACGTTGTCGTTGAATACCGCTTCTCTGCCGAGTCTTATATGAGTGCCTCATGCAGTAATATCTCTGTTTTACTTATATAGTATGCCTGCGGGCGAAAAAACACTCTAAGGAATTTGCAAAATGGCAAAGATTAAAGGTCAAGTTAAGTGGTTCAACGAATCCAAAGGTTTCGGTTTCATTACTCCAGCTGATGGTAGCAAGGATGTATTCGTACACTTTTCTGCAATTCAGGGTAATGGTTTCAAAACCCTGGCTGAAGGCCAGAACGTTGAGTTCGAAATCCAGGACGGCCAGAAAGGTCCTGCTGCAGTTAACGTAACTGCTATCTAATTGCTGCTTTGGCCTGTTATACCCTTATAGTTTAAAGGTATAGTCCAGAGTTAAGTAAAAAGCCCCATTTAAATGGGGCTTTTTTCGTTTTTATGTTAAATGTTTATGAAGTTTACTTATCATTTTTATTTCCTGAATAATTCGAAGTATCAGACTCAAGGTAGGCCTGACAACGTAAAGTATGACGGAGTATTTAATAAACGGTCATCGTTTACATCGAATGAAACCTGTGGGGAATATGTACTTTGTTTTGTGATTTATTACACAGATATGACAAATATAAAAATATCATCATCAGACTCCACAATATTAACATTGGTATAACTTATTCGGTTGTCTCACCGGGTAATAACCAGCATGTAACGGATGGTATTAGTACTGAACAATTCTTGACGGCTTAAGTATTTTTAAGGGTATATTATCGCCTTCGGCGACATATCAATTCTGGTTTTCGAAAATCAGAGAATAGTCACATAACAACAGAAGATACCCTCAATAATTAGAGTTGATTATCTACCTGAGATACTTCTACTTGCTCAGGTATAGTAGTTTGCACCTGGACGATTCAGCGGTACACTTGCGTTTCTTTATGAATTCTGGAGTTTCTGATGTCCTGGCTTTGTCCCCTATGCCATTCCTCTTTGATTCAGGTTGCAAATAGTTATCGCTGCAACGTAGGGCACCAATTTGATGTCGCCAAAGAAGGCTATCTTAATCTATTACCTGTACAGCATAAACGTTCGAAAGAACCCGGTGATAGCAGCGAAATGATTCAGGCGCGTCGTGCATTTCTTGATGCCGGACATTATCAGCCGCTGCGAGAGACGATAACTGATGTGCTGCAACAGCTATCTCCTAAAGTGCTGCTGGATATTGGCTGCGGGGAAGGGTACTACACTGGGAGCTTCGCAGAAGTCAGATCTGATATTGAAGGCGAAACCTACGGTCTGGATGTCTCAAAAATCGCTATTCGCTATGCTGCTAAGCGTTACCGTAATGCCCGTTTCTGTGTTGCCTCCAGCCAGCGCCTACCTTTTGCTGATAACAGTATGGATGCCATTATCCGTATTTTCGCCCCTTGTAATGCAACGGAACTGGCACGAGTGGTAAAACCTGGTGGTGTGGTTATCACCGCGACCCCGGGACCACGGCATCTGATTCAGCTGAAAGAACTTATCTATCAGCAAGTAGAGTTGCATCATGAAGTGCTGGAGGAGATGCCCCACTTTATCCTGAAACAAACATTACAGCCGGCCTGGAATATGACCTTAACCGGTGAGCAAGCCACGACATTATTACAAATGACACCTTTTGCCTGGCGAGCCCGTCCTGAGGTGTGGCAGCAGCTCAAACAAGCGATTACCTTTACTTGTGAAACGGATTTTGTGGTGAGGGTATGGGAAAAGATAAATGACAACACTGAAGCTCAATAGCTTATTACATTGGGTTTGTGAGAAAAGAAAAAAAGCGACTTAAATGAGTCGCTTTTTTCGCAATATCAGAGCAGGGGAGAGAGCTAAGTGGTTAAATAGCTATAGATGATTTCACAGCCAATACCTATCAGAACAATACCACCAAGCATTTCCGCTCGTTTGCCAAACATCGGGCCGAGAAAGCGACCAACCATTAATCCCAGTGTTGACATAACCGCAGTAGCGCAACCGATAGCCAGTGCTGTTACGATAATATTCACTTCCATGAAAGCCAGGCCAACCCCGACGGCCATTGCATCCAGGCTGGTAGCAATCGCTGTCGTGACCAGAAGCCAGAAGCCATGACGTTGGATTTTTGATGTGTTTTCTTCAGGCGTATGGCGAAAGCCAGCAATAATCATGCGGCTACCGAGAAAAGTTAGCAGAATAAAGGCAATCCAGTTGTTCAAGACCATGACGACTTCATTGGCCAGATAGCCGAGTCCCCAGCCAATCAACGGTGTAATGGTTTCAATCACACCAAAAATAAGACCGGTACGCAAAGCTTCAGAAAATTTAGGCTTATGAAGTGCTGCTCCTTTACCAATGGAGGCAGCAAAAGCATCCATTGACATGCCAAAGGCAAGCAGTATTGTGGCGGAAAAGTTCATAAAACAACCTCAGCTGGGAAAATCCATATGCACGCCAGCCATCCCCAACTTACGATGGTGCGCGCCTATGGTCTCGCCTACTCAGAATTCTGAGGTGTACATGCCACGTTTATCACCTGACGGTACAAACGAGTATGTTGACATGTACATTTCCATAAATGGAAACCGGCTACTCCCCAATGACGGGCGCAACCTTAACATATTTTTCATCTTTAAAACAACTATTGAATATTATTCTATTATGATTTCACTAGTTTGTTATTGTATTTTAATTCACTTATTAACAACAGGTTAAATATAGCATTGTCTATATTTTATTGCTGTAAAATACCGAAATAATATAGACGGTGCTATATTGTTAAATCATTGACTTGTAATCATTATTTTATAAATTTTCTCTAGATCATCAATGTTTTTGACGCGAATAAGTAAACGTCTATGCTCTAGCTGGATAACTAATACGCCATCTTCAGATAAATTCATTGCCTGAATTCGGTCATAGCTTATCCAAACATTGGCGAAAAAAAGCCCTTCAGATTTAAGAAATAATTTCGGTTTTCTTATCCACGAAATATAAACAGCTAATAACATCAGAGCACAAAGTAACCATGTTGTAACTGGGGTTCCTTGTGTTGAAACATTGTTATAGATAAGGATAGCTACCAGAACAACAAAGATAGAGCCATCGATACGATTGCGGCGCAACAAGGTGACACAAAGCAGGGTTTCTCCATGGCGCTTGTCGATAATGAACTCATCATAAATAGCCCATGCCAGCAATAAGGCGATAAACACAATCAATACAAAATCGGTTAATGTCATAACATACATACCTGACAGAAATAAAATTAGGGCACCAATGCCACATGACCTCAAATTCCCTGTGATGATTCTCTGTTTGATAAGGTTGTCAGGGAAAAAGAAACGAACAAGAGGGAGACAATGTCTCCCTCTTTACGTAACGGCTCAACAGAGGCTAACGCCCTTGAGGCTTCGCGTTATTACACTCCGAGCAGGCCGATAGCATAACCGACGATACCCAATACGAAGAAGCCCATGATGATCCACAGAGCATTGACTTTTTTGCGCAGCAGCCACATACAACCAAAGGTCAGCAACAGCGGCACCAAGCCTGGCATTAACTGGTCAAGAATCGTTTGTATAGTTGTGACGTGCACCGCACCGGTTGGGTCGGTGATAGTCGATACAACAAGTGGTATATCGACATGCGTCCATTTATTAACCAATGCCCCCATGACAAAGAGGCCAAGAATGGACGCTCCTTCCGTCAGTTTTTGCAGGAAGCCACCGCTCATATCTTTAACGATATCGACGCCTTTTTGATATCCGTAAGACACTCCATAATAGAGGGTTAACAGACGAACGACGTTAAACAGTATAAAGAACAGTAACGGTCCAAGCAGGCTTCCGCTCATCGCGATACCGGCGCCGAGTGCTGCAAATACCGGACGAACGGTACCCCAGAAAATCGGGTCACCGACACCTGCCAGAGGACCCATCAGGCCGACTTTAAGACCGTTTATTGCGGCATCGTCAATCGGTGCACCATTGGCTCGTTGCTCTTCCATTGCCAGCGTAACACCGAGCACAGGGGCTGCAACGTAAGGCTGGGTATTAAAGAACTCAAGGTGACGTTTAATCGCCAGGCGACGTTCTTCATTATTTTCTGGATATAAACGTTTGATGGCCGGAACCATACAATAACAAAATCCAAGTGCCTGCATACGTTCGAAGTTCCATGAACCCTGGAACAGGTTTGAACGTATAATTACGCTACGAACATCACTTGGTGTAAGTTTCTTTTCAGTCGCTAATTTAGTGGTATCAACCATTTCATTCACCTGTTAGTCGAGTTCGTTATCGAGATCGTTGGCTGCAGCCGCGCGAGTCGATTCACCTGCAGAACGGTTATATTTCGGGCTAAGCTGAATGTAGAGAATAGCCATGACAGTACCAATAACACCTAGTGCAACGAGGTTGAAGTTGGTAAAGGCCGCAGTAACGAACCCTAAGTAGAAGAACGGCATCAGGTAACCGGCGCGCATCATATTGATGACCATCGCATAACCGACTACCACAATCATACCACCGGCGATATTAAGACCACTGGTAATGACTTCTGGGATGGCGTTAAGCATCATTTGTACTTCGTTGGTACCCACAGAAATAGCAACGATAACGGCAGGAATCGCAACACGCATTGCTTGCAGTATCAGAGCTGAAACATGCAGCCAGGATATCGCTGACAGATTACCGCTTTCAGCTGCCTTATCTGCCGCATGCTGGAAGCCTACGGTGATAGTACGTACGATGATGGTTAACACCTGACCCGCAGCCGCCAGAGGAATAGCGAGTGCGATACCGGCACCAATACTTTGATGGCCAGCAATAACTAAGATGGTTGAAATAATAGAAGCCAGAGCTGCATCAGGTGCCACGGCGGCCCCGATATTCATCCAGCCCAGGGCGATCATTTCCAGCGTACCACCGATAATAATACCGGTAGTCATGTCCCCAAGAACGATACCAATTAAGGTACAAGCAACCAGTGGGCGGTGAAACTGAAATTCATCAAGTATTGATGCCATACCCGCGACACTAGCGACGATAAACACCAGCACAATCTGAAGAATTGTAATCTCCATTGTACTTCTCCTATTGGTGATGACTTAAGTGTGAAGTCTGAGTAACTTATTTGAGTAAAATATAGTTAGTTAACTTTAGCTATAAGATCCATCATTTTAAGTTTCTGGTCTGAGGATACTTTTCGTGCCTCAAGCTCAATTCCACGCGCATTTAATTTATTGAAAGCTTCAATATCTTTAGCATCGATAGAAATCGCGTTATTGACCTGTGTTTTTCCTTGACGGAATGCCATACCTCCAATATTCACGGTGGTGATTTTTACCCCCGCTTCGACGAGACGTTCAACATCCGTCGGGTTGGTAAACAGCAACATCACCCGCTCTCCTGCATATTTCGGGTTGTTATAAACACGGATCATTTTATCAACATCAACAACATGAGCAGTTACTCCAGGGGGAGCAACCTGTGTCAGTAATGTTTTGCGCACGGTGTCGGCAGCCACTTCGTCACTGACAACGATAATCCGTGAGACATTGGTTTCTTTGGTCCAGCGGGTAGCAACCTGTCCATGGATTAAACGGTCATCGATGCGGACCAAACCGAGAGTCATATAATCATTCGGCCCCATAGGTTTAACTGGAGCGACTGCTTTCGGTGTTGTCGGAGCAGGTTTTACTTTTTCGACAGGCGCGGCTTTGAGGGCTTTGACACCTTCTCTGCCTGTTTCTACCGCTACCGCGACGAGTTCATCAAAGGAAGGGTTATCATCCCTTGCCATGAGTGTTTCCACCAACATGGGGATATTGACCCCGGCAATGACTTCGTAATGCTCTTTATCAACAACAATTCTGCTGGCGGCATTAAATGGACTGCCCCCCCAAGTATCAACAAGGAACAACACACCTTTAGAGGTATCGAGTTTCTCCAGTTCAGCGTTATATTTAACGATCAGCGTATCTGCATTTTCCCCTGGAACAAAATCTATCCAGCCGACGTTTTCTTGCTCGCCTAGTAACATTTCAGCAGTTTTGAGCAGTTGTTCTGCTGCAAACCCGTGTGTGCCTATAACAATAGCAATAGTCACTTGCTACCTCCTATTGTTGCGATGACATAGCCCATATGGGCACGTGTGTTCAGAATAAGTGTAGCGAAACGATTCAACTTGCGTGGTCAATAAAACAACTAATGACTCACATAATTTATTTTAGGTTGTGAAATAAATAAATTATGTGATGAAGATCCGTAATTTAGAACTGTTGTTGCATAATATTTTCGCAGCGTGAAATAAGTCTATTAAATCGACGGTTTTTACGTAAAGTGAGCTAAATCTTTGCCAAACCCTATTCGGCTTTGGTATTGTTAGAGTCCGTTTAATTGTAAGGAGTAAAGGGCTTTAGCCCACCCTATGGATCGTCACCGACGTCTTTTCATAACTGGGACTTCAATGTTCCCCCCCCATATCGGCGCCTCAAGCCCGAAAAATAATTCTACTTTTCATGCTGTTCTTGTCTCTGATAAGACAAGCTCTTGTGCTCTCTGTACCAGGGGTACCTCATGGAACTGTTAATGGATCCTCAAATATGGGTGGGGCTATTTACGCTGATTGTGCTGGAAGTTGTCCTGGGTATTGACAACCTCGTCTTTATTGCCATCCTTGCTGATAAATTACCGCCAAAACAAAGAGATAAAGCGCGTCTTATCGGTCTGTCTCTGGCCTTAATAATGAGACTGGGCTTACTGTCGGTTATCTCATGGATGGTGACGCTCACGAAACCCATTTTCGCAGTGGGTGACCTGACATTTTCAGGTCGAGAACTGATTATGCTGTTCGGGGGACTCTTTTTGTTGTTCAAGGCAACAACCGAGTTACACGAACGGCTTGAGAACAAACAGCATGATGGCAGCCACGGTAAAGGTTATGCTAGCTTCTGGGTCGTAGTCGCGCAGATAGTGGTGCTGGATGCCGTCTTCTCGCTGGACGCCGTTATCACCGCAGTAGGTATGGTAAACCATCTTCCTGTCATGATGGCCGCAGTGACGATTGCCATGATTGTCATGCTGGTAGCATCGAAGCCATTGACTACTTTTGTCAATAAGCATCCGACAGTAGTAGTGCTCTGCTTGAGCTTCCTGCTGATGATAGGCCTGAGCCTGGTTGCTGAAGGATTCGGTTTCCATATTCCGAAAGGTTATCTGTACGCAGCGATCGGCTTCTCTATTGTAATAGAGTTTTTCAACCAGATTGCGCTTCGTAACTTTATTCGTAACCAGTCACGACAGCCTCTCCGCGCCCGTACTGCTGATGCGATTCTGGGTATGATAGGCAGCAAGCGCAAAGAAAACGATTCCAGCCAGGAAGGTAGCAATACGATAAAGCCGATTGAAGCCGAAACCTTTGCGGAAGAAGAACGTTATATGATTAACGGGGTGCTGACGCTTGCCTCACGTTCCTTGCGCAGTATCATGACACCACGGGGCGATATTTCCTGGGTCGATGCGCTAAAAACCAAAACAGAAATTCGTGAACAGCTGCTGGCATCGCCGCACAGTTTATTTCCGGTATGTCGGGGTGAGCTGGATGAAGTTATCGGTGTTGCACGGGCCAAAGAGCTACTAGTCGCCCTCGATAAAGATGACAATATCGCTGCTATTGCTGCTCAGTCACCGGTTATTGTGGTTCCTGAGACACTGGATCCTATTAATCTGTTAGGCGTTTTACGCCGTGCACGCGGTAGCTTCGTTATCGTGAATGATGAATTTGGTATGGTGCAAGGCCTGGTGACACCACTGGACGTTCTAGAAGCGATTGCCGGTGAGTTCCCTGATGCCGATGAAACACCTGAAATTGTTCGTGATGGTGATGGCTGGCTGGTAAAAGGCACTACAGACTTACATGCTTTGCAGCAGCGTCTTGATATCAATACGCTAGTGAATGTCGACGAGGATATTGCTTCGATTGCTGGACTGGTGATTGCAGTGAATGGCCAGATCCCGAAGCCTGGAGATGTGCTGGAAGTCGCACCGTTGCAGATCCAAATTATCGAAGCCAACAACTATCGAGTTGATTTAGTTCGCGTTGTCAAAGAGTCTCCGGATCATGAGGACGAAGAGCTCTAAGTCAGGTCACGTTTAACAGTATGTTCTTTCTGGCTGGAGATAGTCATATTATGGTTCTCCAGCCAGTACGGAAACTGCGTCAGTGGCATTGGTTTAGCATAGAAATAACCCTGTAACAGATTGACACCTTGCTGATGTAAGAAATCCGCCTGTTCCAGGGTTTCCACCCCTTCAGCAATCAACTCAATATTTAATCGATGACCGAGCGCAATAATAATATCAGTCACTTTTGAATTGACCGCATCAGTGCCGATCGCGGCAGTAAAGCTCTTATCTATTTTCAATATATCTGGGCTCAACGTTTCCAGATACGCCAGAGAACTCTGCCCGGTACCAAAATCATCAATCGCTAGTTTGACCCCTAAATGGTGTAAATCCCGCACCACTTGATGACTGACTTCAGGTAATGCATCTCGTTCGGTAAGTTCGAGAATAAGACGCTGCTGTGGGTTGGCAGGAAACCAGTAACGACGAAGATCTTCAATAATGGCTCCATTTTTAAAATGACGGGCCGCCACATTGATGCTGATATGAAATTCATTCATTTTCGGTAGTTGATCGAGATATTTCACCGTCTCCTGTAAAACAAAACAGGTCAGTGGAACAATTAAATTCAGTTGTTCTGCAAGAGGGATAAAGCCATCGGGTGAAATATTTCCCTGACGTGGATTGTACCAGCGCAGGAGTAACTCAATGCCAACACATTCCCTGCTCTCTGCGTGGATCAGCGGCTGACAGTAAACCTCAAATTCTCGGGCGGCCAGACCCATATGAATCTCATGAAAGAAACTTATACGCTTAGCCGTCATAAACCACGCGCAAGTACCTGTCAGCAGGCTAAGAACAATAGCCAGCGGTAGCTGTGATGGCAGGTTATTAAGTGCCAGGATGCTGGGAGAAGGCCCCACAGTAGTAATCGAAAAAGGATAGTTAATTGAAGCGATATCCTGGCGCATCTGACCTTCAGAAACTTCGATGGTAGTGACCATTCCATGGGTGTATTCAAAATGTGACTCGGCGATATTAAGAATGGTTTTATTTATCCATGGACCGTCACTGTACTGAATAAATCCTGCCAGCATACCCAGATTAATTACCTGAATAACGCCATCATCCGTATGGCTGGGAACAGGGCGCCATGAGAGAAGAATGGGTGAGCCTTTATTAATTAAATTATCAATACTTAATAAGAGCAGGGGAGCTGGGGTCGGTAAGCGTGGATGCATCGCACGGATATTATAGTTGGTGGTACCAAAGACACTAGAACAATATATGATGCCATTTTTCACCAGTGAAATAGATCGCACCGTAGGAACTCTGGCGGTATGCTCCCGCAGTGTCTGCTGGACACTTTCGCAGGGAAGAATCATTAGCGGCAAGGTATCTTGAAACAGAATATCAAAAGGTGAGAGTAAGGCTTCAACGGTAGAAACTGCACGTTCACTGAAGTGTAAAACACGCTGTTCATTTAACTGGCGCTCGGAAATATATTTCATCGTTAAAGTTAGCACAAATACCAGGGCGGTGAATAAAATGCAGACGACCAACCGCCTCCGGCGATAGTCAGATATAACCCGTTGTGTTGTTTGCATTCCAAACCACCTTGGTTGGCCTTCGCATACCCTAAATGCGCCCTACGTAACAGTGTAGTGGGCGATTGTTATAGAGACGAGTAAATAACGGTAATATAAATAAAAAAACTGAAATACTGATCATCAGTAGCGGTAAAACTGGCAATCGGTTTCGTGGCAACTCGTTATGATGGCAAACACTCGCGTAGCGGACCCGGGTGCTGGAAACAGGAGGAGGGAACAAGTGTATACCCGTCATACTTCAAATTGCTTGAATGTTGCTATCAAAAATCCTGCCGAATCACATAGTGTATCTATGCTCATCGCCAGGATTCACTCAGCGCCTACAAGCAACTTGGATTATTTTGGGTATATATTATTAGTTACACTGAACTTTAATCGCCAATCCTCCTTGCGAAGTTTCACGATATTTGGCGTTCATATCTTTACCCGTTTCATACATAGTTTCGATAACCTTATCCAGCGAAACGCGTGGTGCACTTGTCCGGCGCATTGCCATACGAGTGGCATTGATAGCTTTTACTGAAGCAATCGCATTACGCTCGATACAAGGTACCTGTACTTGTCCGGCAACCGGATCACAAGTCAGGCCTAAGTTATGCTCCATACCAATTTCTGCAGCGATACAGACCTGTTCAGGACTGGCTCCCAAAATTTCTGCCAGCCCTGCGGCAGCCATAGAACATGCGACACCGACTTCACCCTGACAACCTACTTCTGCACCCGAAATAGAGGCGTTCATTTTGTATAACGCGCCAATTGCACCGGAAGCAAGGAAATAACGAATATAAGTTTCCTGAGTAATAGGTTCAATAAAGTGATCGTAATAAGCCAGCACCGCAGGAACGATACCACATGCACCATTCGTTGGGGCCGTCACAACTCGACCGCCTGCCGCATTCTCTTCGTTCACGGCGAGGGCAAACATATTCACCCAGTCTATAACATTCATCGGATCATTAGACAGTTTGTCATTTGAAACCAAAATACGACGCAGAGCTGAAGCACGGCGTGGAACACGCAATGGACCTGGCAGAACACCTTCGGTGTTTATACCGCGATCAATACAAGCGCGCATGGTGTTCCAGATATCAGCAAAGTACTGTTCAATCTCTTGCTTACTGTGTAATGCCAGTTCATTTTCCATGACCAGGCCTGAAATCGAGTGACCGGTCTGCTGGCAATACTGCAATAGTTCATCAGCTGATTTGAAGGCATAAGGAACCTCCACCTCAGTAGCATCTGCTTTGCCATAATGCTCGGCATCAACAATAAAACCACCACCAATGGAGTAGTAAGTTTTACTGTAAATCTCTTTTTCACCGTTATAAGCATGAATGGACATGCCATTTTCATGTAACGGCAGGTTCGTGCTATGGAAACGAATGCCATTATCAGCTGGGAAGTCTACTTCGTGAGCGCCATTGGCTAACAGTAGACGACCTCTGGACTCCACATCCTGAATAAAACCTGGGATAGTATCGATCTCGACATTGTCAGGACGATTACCTGCCAGACCCATGATAATAGCTATATCGGTGTGGTGCCCTTTCCCCGTTAATGAGAGGGAGCCATAAATATCTACGGCGATGCGCGTTGTACTGTCCAGTAATCCACGTTCGACCAGGTCATCGACGAACTGTTTACCGGCTTTCATTGGGCCAACGGTATGCGAGCTGGAAGGGCCAATACCGACTTTGAACATGTCGAATATACTAATCACAGTAAAACTCCTCTTGAGGCGTCCGTCACCGAACATGATGCTTTGAAATGGCTATGTGCTAGTTTAAAAATTTATTGGTTCCACAGGGAAACTATTCACATGAATTAAACTAATCCATTAGCGCAAATAACCTAATAGCAACAAAAAGTGATCAAAACATTTACTCAATATAGTCCAGTTTAGCGCCTGAAAGTGTTATCTGCATTGCAGTTTATCTGTAAGGACAGGGCGCGAATAATGCTGGCAGTCATACCCCAGACAAAATAATTTTCGTACCAGGAGAGCCAGACACGATGTGGCATATCCCGACGTTGAATATCAAGCGGATGATAACGCCCGGTTGTCAGCGCCTCTTCAAGTGGCATTTCAAAAATGGCGGCGACCTCATCCTGACTGGCACGCAATGGGACGTCAGGCGAGATAATGCCAATAATGGGGGTGACTCGAAATCCGGTCACACTATCAATACTGGGCAGGTGACCAATCACCTCCACTGCCTGTGGTGGGATGGCTATCTCTTCATAGGTTTCACGCAGCGCAGTAGCAATTAAAGATGCATCGCTTTTATCAACCGAGCCACCAGGAAAAGCAACCTCGCCAGGATGTTTGCGTAAGGTCAGCGATCGCTGAGTCAGTAGCAGGCCTGGCTTAGGGCGGCGAACAATCGGCACCAGCACAGCGGCCTCGCGCTGATGGCTGACTGGCGGACGGATATCCGGTTGTAACAGCTGAAAACGGGCAAGAAAATTATCTAGCGTCAATGATTAGCTCTCCAGCAACGGCAGAATACGATTCACTTTATCAAAAGTCTCCTGGTACTCCGCATCCTCATCACTATCAGCAACGATGCCGCCTCCGGCGGAACAATAGAGTTTGCCTTGCTCTGCGATGAGAGTACGAATGGTGATACTACTGTCCATATTGCCGCAAAAACTTATATAGATGATGGAGCCACACCAGGCATTGCGGCGCTGTGGTTCAAGCTCTTCGATAATTTCCATCGCCCGTACTTTGGGAGCGCCAGTAATAGAACCGCCAGGGAAGGTGGCGCGGAGTAAATCACAGGCATTAAGTGCATCAGGCAGCTGGGCTGTAATGGTACTCACCAGGTGATGGACTGCGGCAAAAGGTTCGACCACAAATAACTCAGGAACCTTGACACTACCGGGTATTGCCACTCGACCAATATCATTACGCAGCAGATCAACAATCATTAAATTTTCAGCCTGGTCTTTCGGGGACGATGCCAGTTTTAACGCTTGCTCACGATCAGCTTGCGGGTCAGCCAGCCGAGGTAAGGTGCCTTTTATCGGGCGAGTCTGGATCTGTTTATCTTGCAGGCGTACAAAACGCTCTGGCGACAGACTTAATATCGCACTATCGGGTAAACGCAGAAAGGCACTGAAAGGGGCACGATTCGCCAGGTTCAGTTTTTCAAAAGCCTGCCACTCATCACCCTGGTAGCTGGCGCTAAAGCGCTGGGCAAGGTTAACCTGGTAACAGTCACCGCTACGCAGATATTCCTGAATTTTATTGAATTTTACCCCATACTGCTCACGGTTCATATTTGACAGCCAGGCGCTAGTCAGATGGAAGGGTTTGCGGGCAACGGGTTTGTTAAGAGCATCAAGGTAAGCTAAACGGTGATGAATATCATCCCAGCTGACCAGCGTCAGCCGCTGGAGCTGGTTATCCGCTATTAATGCCCAGTCATAAATACCGACCGCCATATCCGGTGTATGCAGGCTTTTTTCTGCCTGTTCGGGTAAGGTTTCGAAATGGCGGCCTAAATCATAACCCAGTAATCCAAGTGCACCACCGCAAAATGGGTAGTCTGCTTGTGGAGCACAGGATAATCCGTAGCTATCGAGCGTATTTTGTAGCAATGTCAGCGGGCAGTTATCGGAAGTTTGAACCACTCCATCTCGCGTTATTTGCGTTTTTTTTTCGCGAGTGACCAAGGTAGCTCGGGGGTCTGCCACCATAATATCAAAACGGCTATACGGATTATCGGATAAACCAGAGTGTAATATCATCGCCCAGGGATTATCAGACAGCGCTTTAAAGTAGTGCTGTACGGCGTCAGTTCGCCAGGGGAGAATATGAAAAACAGGGGACTTGATAGCTTTCATCTAATGGGAACCGATTACAATAATAACATTCAATCTTGTCAAAGGAGTTTAACATGATTTCAGGATTACCCGCGCTTAGTCATGAGCAACAGCAACAAGCGGTCGACCGTATTCAAGATCTGATGAGTGGAGGAATGAGTAGCGGGGAAGCTATCACCCTTGTTGCTAGTGAGATTCGGGCTACTCATACCGGAGGCCATATCGTCGCGATGTTTGAGGATGACGACGAAGAGGAGGAATAATCAGCTTCTACTGCGTGGTTTATCCCCGTCATACTACAGTTGCCTGGCGCTCATACCGCCGAATCACATAGTTTATCTCTGTTCATCGACGGCCTGAAACTGGAGCCTACAAGCACCTTGAATTGCTGAGGGCTTATAGTGCCGCAATGATTTTTATTTCTACCTTATACTGCGGATGCATTAATCCTGCTTGTACGGTGCATCGTACGGGAGCATGGCCGGCAACGACCCACTCATCCCATGCCCGATTCATGGCAGCAAAATCATTACCATTTGGCAGAAAAATGGTGGCATCCAGAATGCGCGTCTTATCGCTCTTCAATGATGCCAGCAGGGTATCAATTTGTGCCAGAGTATTCGCAGTCTGCTGGTATGCATCAGCGTCCAGGTTTTCAGGTACACCAGTGTAATATACCGTTTGGTTATGGATAACTGCATCAGACCAACGGTCTTCTGGTTTTATTCGCGCAATGCTCATGGCTTCTCCTTGATAATAAACGAATCACGGAACACAGACTGCCATAACCTTCGCTCGGGTTCTACTGGGCAACTGGATTAAACTTGCCATGGCTGACATAATCACTGGCAATTTAACCAGGGGGTAATGTGACGGACGATTTTGCGCAAGATGGCCAGCTGGCGAATGTTATTCCTGGTTTTAAACCACGTGAAGCTCAGCGACAGATGGCGGAGGCGGTAACCAAGGCCATTGCACAAGGCAGTACGCTGGTGGTGGAAGCGGGTACAGGTACCGGTAAAACCTACGCTTATCTTGCCCCAGCATTACGCTCTGGGAAAAAAGTTATTATATCGACGGGCTCCAAGGCACTGCAAGATCAGCTCTATTCTCGTGATTTACCCACTATTGCCAAAGCACTCTCTTTTACCGGGCGTATTGCGCTTCTGAAAGGACGGGCTAACTATCTCTGTCTTGAGCGACTCGAACAACAAATGCTAGCTGGAGGAGGCTTGCCGGAACAGCAGCTGAGTGACCTGGCGCATTTACGGCATTGGGCCAGCACCACAGAGGAGGGGGATGTTAGCAGTTGCAGCACTGTGGCAGAGGATTCAACCGTCTGGCCTTTAGTGACCAGTACCAATGATAATTGCCTTGGTCAGGACTGTCCGGTCTATAAAGAGTGTTTCGTTGTTAAAGCGCGTAAAAAAGCGATGGATGCGGATTTAGTGGTGGTTAATCATCACTTGTTTATGGCAGATATGGTGGTGAAAGAGAGTGGCTTTGCGGAGCTTATTCCCACTGTAGATGTGACCATTTTTGATGAGGCTCATCAGATCCCCGATATTGCCAGCCAATATTTTGGTCAGTCGCTGACCAGTCGCCAGTTACTTGATCTCGCGAAAGATATTTCCATTGCTTACCGTACCGAAGTCCGTGACGTGCAGCAATTGCAAAAAAGTGCAGATAGTCTGGCGATGCGTGCCCAGGATTTCCGTCTGCAACTGGGTGAGCCAGGCTATCGAGGAAACTTACGCACCGCACTGGCAGAACCTGCGATTCAACGATCGTTACTATTACTGGATGATGCCTTGGAGCTCTGCCATGACGTCGCTAAGCTGTCACTCGGACGTTCCGCTTTGCTGGATGCCGCATTTGAACGTGCGGTTGTCTATCGTGGACGAATCAAGCGGCTGAAAGAGATTAATCAACCCGGGTATAGCTACTGGTATGAATGTAATGCCCGTCATTTTACCCTGGCGTTAACGCCATTGTCGGTGGCGGATAAGTTTAAAGAGGTGATCAGCGAGAAATCTGCCAGTTGGGTTTTTACCTCCGCGACTCTGTCGGTGAACGATAAACTTAGTCACTTCACTGAGCGTCTGGGTATTGAACAAGCAGAAACCTTATTACTGGCCAGCCCGTTTGACTATGAAAAACAGGCTCTGCTATGTGTTCCTCGCGGGTTACCTGAACCTAATCGACCTCATGGTGCAAAGCAGTTAGCAAATTTATTGCGTCCATTGATCGAAGCTAATAATGGGCGCTGTTTTATGCTCTGTACGTCACACGCCATGATGCGAGACTTGGCAGAACAGTTCCGTGCCACTATGACGCTGCCGGTGCTACTACAGGGCGAAACCAGCAAAGGCCAGTTACTGGAGCAATTTGTTCAGGCGGGCAATGCTCTACTGGTTGCTACCAGCAGTTTCTGGGAAGGGGTGGATGTTCGCGGAGATGCGCTGTCGTTAGTGATTATCGATAAGTTGCCTTTTACTTCACCAGACGACCCCTTACTGAAGGCTCGTATGGAAGACTGTCAGTTACGGGGTGGCGACCCGTTTGCGGATATCCAGCTACCAGATGCCGTTATTCAGCTAAAGCAAGGGGTGGGGCGATTGATCCGTGATGTTGATGATAGTGGCGTGATTGTTATTTGCGATAATCGACTGGTGATGCGTCCTTATGGCGGTGTATTTCTTAACAGTTTACCTCCGACACCGCGTACTCGTGATATTAATCGGGCAGTCGCATTCCTTAATACTCTCCCTGAGCGGTAATTATCATCGACTTATGATATAATTCGCGCCGTTTTTTTATCTTATCTTTGCCAGAGGCTCGCTAGTCCATGCGAATTTTAGCCATTGATACCGCAACCGAAGCTTGTTCTGTTGCGCTGCAAGACCCTGAGGCGTGTTACGCCCAGTTTGAACTTTGTCCACGTGAACATACGCAACGTATTTTGCCGATGGTCCGCGATATTCTTGAGCAGGCCGAAACGCGATTAGCGGACATCGACGTACTGGCCTACGGGCGAGGTCCGGGCAGCTTTACTGGTGTTCGTATTGGTATCGGTATTGCCCAAGGGCTTGCTCTCGGAGCTGAATTACCAATGGTCGGTGTTTCTACGCTGGCAACCATGGCACAGGGAGCCTGGCGACGTACGGGAGCGACTCAGGTACTGGCCGCGATAGATGCCCGGATGGGTGAGGTCTACTGGGCAGAATATGTCCGTGATGAGGCAGGTGTCTGGCAGGGCGAAGCGAGTGAAGCGGTCTTAAAACCTGATGCTGTGGCGGAACGTTTAGCTGGGTTGACGGGCGAGTGGGCTATTGTGGGTACTGGTTGGCTGGCTTGGCCTGATATGGCTCAGAACAGCGGGCTACAGATTCGTGATGGCGAAACGACATTGCCAGAAGCAGAAGATATGTTACCCCTGGCACTTCAGGCGTTTAATGCTGGACGTGCGGTAGCGGTTGAAGAGTCAGAGCCTGTATATTTACGCAATGAAGTGACTTGGAAAAAGCTTCCTGGTCGTGAGTAGTCACCGAAATTAACGTTCTGCTTCTCTGTAAATGAAGTGAGAATGTATCCGCATTAGGCTCTATAGATCGAGCCTTCTATTGATAACTTATTGTTATTGATTGTTTTGGAGCACGGCTGCCCGCCGTGGTTTATTGTCATTTTCCGTCATAAAAAAAATGAGTGATGTGCTTCGCAACCTTTGAACAGGTAAATAAACAAACTGGTACGCTGAGTTAATATAATGTTAATGAAATGGTGCGGCCGAGGTGTGCGATGACAATAAACAGTACTATCAGAGGTGTATCCTTGAACAAGGTTTGGCTTAACCGCTATCCAGCCGATGTGCCGGCAGAGATTGATCCCGACAGATATCAGTCCCTGATTGATATGTTTGAACAGGCCGTCACTCGTTATACCGACAAGCCCGCATTTATTAATATGGGTGAAACCATGACCTTTCGTAAACTGGAAGAGCGGAGTCGGGCATTTGCAGCCTATTTACAGCAAGGGCTGGGGTTGAAAAAGGGTGATCGTGTTGCATTGATGATGCCGAATTTACTGCAATACCCGGTGGCATTATTTGGTGTGTTGCGTGCCGGAATGGTTGTGGTGAATGTGAACCCGCTGTATACCCCGCGTGAACTGGAACACCAGCTGTGCGACAGCGGGGCCAGTGCGATTGTTATTGTCTCTAACTTTGCTCATACACTTGAAAAAGTGGTCAGTAAAACGCAGGTAAAACACGTCATTTTAACCCGACTGGGTGATGAGCTTTCCATAGCGAAAGGCACGCTGGTGAACCTGGTGGTAAAATACATTAAGCGTATGGTGCCGAAGTACCATTTACCAGGAGCTATTTCATTTCGTCAGGCATTACAGAATGGTGAGCATCTGCAGTACGTCAAACCAGACGTTGTGAATAGCGATCTGGCATTTCTACAGTATACCGGTGGTACTACGGGGGTGGCCAAAGGCGCGATGCTAACTCATCGCAATATGCTGGCTAACCTTGAGCAAGTAAAAGCGGCCTACGGCCCATTACTTGAAGAAGGTAAAGAGCTGGTCGTCACCGCATTACCGCTATATCACATTTTTGCTCTGACGATGAACTGCCTGTTCTTTATTGAACTGGGGGGTTGTAGCCTGCTTATCACCAATCCGCGTGATATTCCCGGTTTCGTGAAAGAGCTGGGGAAATATCCTTTTACGGCTATGACCGGGGTGAATACTCTGTTTAATGCTTTATTAAACAATAAGGCGTTCCAGCAGCTGGATTTCTCCGCCTTGCATCTTTCGGCAGGTGGCGGCATGCAGGTACAACATGTGGTTGCCGAGCGCTGGGAAAAACTTACCGGGCGCTTCCTGCTTGAAGGATACGGTCTGACGGAGTGTGCTCCACTAGTCAGTGCTAATCCACATGATATGAATTATCACAGTGGTTCGATTGGCTTACCCGTTCCCTCAACCGATGTTAAGTTAATTGATGATAATGGTCTTGAAGTACCTCCGGGGGAGCCGGGCGAACTGTGTGTGAAAGGCCCACAAGTGATGACGGGTTACTGGAAACAGCCTGTAGCCACTGCTGACGTCCTCAAGGATGGTTGGTTGCGTACGGGTGATATCGTAGAAATTGATGATAAAGGCTTTATGCGTATCATTGATCGTAAAAAAGATATGATTCTGGTCTCCGGCTTTAACGTCTATCCGAGTGAAATTGAAGAAGTAGTGATGCAACACGAAGGGGTACTCGAAGTGGCTGCGGTAGGTGTCCCTGCCGGTGTCACGGGGGAAGCGGTTAAAATTTTCGTGGTTAAAAAATCACCGAGCCTGAGTGAGCAGGAACTTATCATATTTTGTCGTCAGCATCTTACCGCCTATAAAGTACCAAGACTGATCGAATTTCGTACTGAACTGCCGAAATCCAATGTTGGAAAAATATTACGACGAGAACTACGTGACGAGACGAGTGGGACAGGTAACAATACAGTCTAAGCATTGAGTCAGCCTTCGGGGCATAAATCTAAGAGAATAGAATTTGAATTACCAGATGATTACTACTGATGCCGGACTTGCTGCAGTCTGTGAGGCCGCCCGGCATTATCCGGCGTTAGCGCTGGATACTGAGTTTGTTCGTACGCGCACTTATTATCCGCAACTTGGATTGTTGCAAATGTATGATGGTGAAACCATCTCATTAATTGATCCGTTGACTATCAGTGACTGGTCTCCTTTTAAGGCGCTATTACAGAATACCGGTATCCAAAAATTCTTACATGCGGGTAGCGAGGATCTGGAAGTTTTTCTTAATACCTTTGCTATGATGCCAGAGCCCTTTATTGATACCCAGATCCTGGCTTCTTTTACTGGCAGGCCGCTATCTTGTGGTTTTGCTACCTTGGTGGAATCCTTTACCGGTATCGCCCTCGATAAAAGTGAGTCTCGTACTGACTGGCTGGCGCGTCCGCTATCTGAACGGCAGTGCGAATATGCGGCGGCTGATGTATTCTATTTGCTACCTATTGCTCATAAACTGGTTGCTGAGGCTGAAGCTGCAGGATGGTTAGCCGCAGCTTTGGATGAATGTCGTCTGATGCAGGCGAGACGCCAGGATATTCTGGCACCTGAAGATGCCTGGCGTGAAATTGGTCAGGCCTGGCAACTGCGACCTCGTCAGCTGGCTTGCCTGAAGAAACTTGCCGCCTGGCGTCTGCGTTGTGCCCGTGAACGTGATATGGCTGTCAATTTTGTATTACGTGAAGAGAATCTCTGGCAAGTCGCACGTTATCTGCCAGGTTCACTGGGAGAACTGGGCAACTTAGGACTCAGTGGCAGCGAAATTCGTTTTCACGGAAAAACGCTGACAAATCTGGTTGCTGAAGCGGAAGCTTTACCCGAAAGTGAATTGCCAGCACCGTTAGTGAATCTGGTCGACATGCCGGGTTACCGTGGATTGTTTAAGGCCATTAAGGCGACAGTGCAAACAGTCAGTGAAACCAGTGGCTTGAGTGTGGAGTTACTGGCTTCTCGTCGCCAGATAAATCAGTTACTGAACTGGCACTGGAAACTGAAGCCGCAGTCATTGCAACCAGAACTGATCAGCGGCTGGCGCGGGGAACTGATGGCAGATATATTGATTCAGCAACTGGCAGGACACTAAACAGACAAGTTACCGGAGCGTATATTATACATTCCGGTAGCTGTCTGTAACCCAGTCTACAGCAACGCAACGGTGCACTGATGTGCAACCGTGACTTAGTCGGGTTTCACCACTTCATCCGTCTCTGGTAACGTTACGTTCAGTTCCAGAACGGAGATATCATCGCCTTTTTGTTCCAGTGCCACGGTGACCATTTCAGGGTCTATCTGCACATACTTACAGATGACTTCCAGAATATCCCGTTTCAATTGCGGCAAATAATGTGGTTCGCTATCACCCCGACGGCGCTCCGCCACAATAATCTGCAAACGTTCTTTGGCGATATTGGCGGTGCTCTTTTTTCGCGAAAGGAAAAAGTCTAAAAGTGCCATAACTTATCCTCCGAAAAGGCGTTTGAGGAATCCTTTCTTCTCTTCTTCTATGAAGCGAAAAGGGCGTTCTTCTCCGAGTAAGCGCTCAATGGTATCAGCATAGGCTTTACCTGCGTCAGACTCGGCATCAAGAATGACAGGCTCACCTTGGTTTGATGCCCGTAGAACAGACTGATCTTCAGGGATAACACCCACTAATGGAATGCGCAGAATTTCCAGTACATCCTCCATGCTCAGCATATCACCTTTACTGACCCGGCCTGGGTTATAACGCGTCAGAAGTAAGTGCTCTTTGATAGGGCTTTCGCCTTTTTCGGCACGCAGTGATTTAGAGGAAAGAATACCTAAAATTCGATCAGAATCCCGTACCGAAGAGACTTCAGGGTTGGTCGTGATAATGGCTTCATCAGCGAAGTAGAGTGCCATTAATGCACCCGTTTCGATACCCGCAGGAGAGTCACAAATAATATACTCAAAATCCATAGTCTTAAGATCTTCCAGCACCTTAGCTACCCCTTCACGGGTCAGGGCATCTTTATCCCGGGTTTGCGATGCAGGCAGAATATAGAGATTTTCAGTACGTTTATCACGAATCAGTGCCTGATTTAATGAGGCATCGCCTTGAATAACATTGACAAAATCGTACACTACACGGCGTTCGCAACCCATTATCAAGTCCAGATTACGCAAGCCAATATCAAAGTCGATAACGACGGTTTTATGTCCCTTCTGAGCCAATCCCGTAGCGATGGCTGCGCTAGACGTGGTCTTACCAACGCCTCCTTTACCCGATGTAACTACAATAATGCGTGCCATGAAGAGTTCCTTGTTATAAAGGGCCTAAAATAAAGGTTGAAAGAAAAGCGCACCCTTAATCAGATTCAGACGAATCGCTTTTCCGTAATAATCAGCCGGAATTTCATCACTCAGCCGATACTCTCCCGCAATAGAAACCAGTTCTGCATGCAGATGAGTACAAAATATATGAGTATCGATATTGCCACTGGCGCCAGCAAGCGCACGCCCTCGCATCATACCGTATATATGGATATTACCATCTGCAATTAATTCTGCACCTGCGCTGACATGACTTGCGACAATCAAATCACTATTTTTCGCATAAATGCGTTGTCCTGAGCGAATTGGGGTATCAATAAAGCGCGCCTGACTTGATGGTACGGCCAGCGGAACAGTATCAGGTGCGGTGATATTGGTTTCCCGCACCACTTTTTCTTTACCCTCATTCAGCAGCGGCAACCCAGCTTGGGTGATTGCTGCTTTCAATGACTCATCTTTACAGCCACTGATCCCGACAACATGCAGCCCGGTTGACATCACTGCTTGTTGGATCTGCTGCCAGTTAACCGCGCCTTCGAGGCTTGCTACATTTAATACGACTGGCGCATGTTTTAAGAAAGCTGGCGCCTGGGCTATTTTTTCTTCCAGAGCCTGTTGAATGACCTCTGGCCGGGAGTCGTATAAATGAACGACAGAGAGTGTGAAACTGCTCCCTTTTAACTCGATTGGCGTATTTGACATCCTGACCTTACTCAATTCAGTTTCAATCCCCACAATTGTGGGACGATATTCCGAACTACGCAAGGCATGTTATAGTTCTCAATATATTCAGGCAAGCCAAAGACTGGCTAAAATAGAGTAAAAAACATGTATTGTGTGATCTATCGAAGTGCTAAGCGCGACCAGACATACCTGTATGTGGAGAAAAAAGATGATTTCTCCCGCGTCCCCGAAGAACTGATGAAAGGCTTTGGTACCCCAACGCTTGCGATGATGTTACCGCTGGATGGCAGTAAAAAATTGGCACGCGCTGAACTGGATAAAGTTAAAAATGCTCTTGAGCAGGACGGTTACTATTTACAAGTACCGCCACCACCAGAAAGTCTGCTCACCATGCATCTGGAAAATATTCCGAAAAAATAATCTGCAGCAGTTATTCATATGCTCTGAAATATCTGAACAGAGATGGGTATTGTTTTAATATTTATCTCACGATACCCAAAATAATTCGAGTTTCAGGAAGGCGGTAAGTGATTCGGGTGAACGAATGCAGCCAACGCGGATACAACTTGAAGTATGACGGATATATTTCTGTTAAAGATACTCAGACATCACGATTAAAGACGATTTCAAGGCGGAGAAAGACACTATGTATCAACATCGTAACTGGCAAGGAGCCGTACTGGATTTTCCAGTGAGCAAGGTTGTTTGTGTTGGCAGTAACTATGCGAAACATATTAAAGAGATGGGTAGTCAGACACCGGAAGAGCCGGTGCTGTTTATTAAACCTGAAACTGCGTTGTGTGATATCCGCCAGCCGTTAGCTCTTCCCCAAGGGCTGGGTGAAGTACACCATGAAGTCGAACTGGCTGTTTTAATCGGTTCAACCTTAAAACAGGCTACAGAAGAGCATGTACTCCAGGCTATTGCTGGCTATGGCATTGCACTCGATCTGACATTACGTGATTTGCAAAGTGGTTTGAAAAAAGCGGGCCGCCCGTGGGAAAAGGCTAAAGGATTTGATAATTCATGCCCCATTTCTGGCTTTATTTCAGCGCGTGAATTTACGCACGATCCGCAGAATATATCTCTGAGTCTGAAAATTAACGGCGAGATCCGCCAGCTAGGTTCAACCGCCGATATGTTGCATAAAATCGTGCCTCTGATTGCCTATATGAGCCGATTCTTTACCCTGCGCGCAGGGGATATCATTCTGACGGGTACGCCAGAAGGTGTCGGTCCACTGGCGAAAAACGATGAACTGGAAGTAACTTTTGCCGATAACAGTCTGACCACCCGCGTTCTGTAACTCTATTGCCGCCAATCGGCGGCAATACTTGCATCCTTAAGGTATACTGTTTATAAGGTGCATCTCAAATTACTTAAAACCCTTTAATTCTCTCGTGCAGGAACCGTTATGACCGTAGTCCCTTTCTGGCAAAGTAAAACCCTTGATGAAATGAGTGATGCCGAATGGGAATCGCTGTGTGATGGTTGTGGACAATGCTGTCTTCACAAGCTGATGGATGAAGATTCGGATGAGATCTACTTCACCAATGTGGCCTGTAAACAGCTCAATATCAAAACCTGTCAGTGTAAAAACTATGAGCGCCGTTTTGAATATGAGCCAGACTGCATTAAGCTGACGCGGGATAATTTACCCACTTTCGAATGGCTACCTCATAGCTGTGCATACCGCTTGCTGGCTGAAGGTGAGTCGCTACCCACCTGGCATCCACTGTTGACAGGCTCTAAAGCTGCAATGCATGGTGAGCGTATTTCCGTTCGCCATATTGCTGTCAGAGAGTCCGAAGTGGTTGACTGGCAGGATCATATAATGAATAAGCCTGATTGGGCTGATTGAGGCGTTGATTTGAAAGGTTTTTTTGTTACTGGTTTTTTGCTGGGGGCATATAGGGGCATGATCGATAAAGTTTTCATTCAGAATACTCATTTGATCGTCGTTGTTGTCATTCATCCATTTCCCATAAACGTTGTAAACCATCTGCGCTGACGCATGACCCATTTGTGATGCAATGAAGTTTGGGTTCCTGTGTATTCATCAGCCAGCCAGATACGGCCTCGCTTACCGATAAACAATTCAGCTGTTCGGCCTGATTTCTGACAGAAAAAGAACCGTCGACCGTGAGCGGCTATTATTTTGATAAGCTCATTGGTATGCTCGAGGCGGTTTTGTTTCGCTTCGGTGTTATTGCTCATTGCCGATACCTCCCCATTGCCTATGAATATCCGCCGCCGCCTTTACTGCGTTGTTATTCCACCATGAGCCTGACATGTGCTTGCGAACCTCCACCCGCCCAGCTATGACACCAATTTCGATACCGGGGCGAACATTTTTAAAGAATGCTCTGGCGAATAGGTATTTATGGATAATTGCTGATGGCTTTTTCATTGACCTGACTCCAGCTCAATAATGCCGCCACGCACCGCGGCAACGATACGGTCCAAATACTGGTATTTGCGATTAGGCACGGAAGGCCAATTTGCGTAAAAAGGTTCATCACCTAATAAATTAAGCAGCGCGTTACCTATGCGGTAGTCGCAGCAATCAGCTTTAACATCATCGGAATTTTCAGCCTCATCCCACATTTCACGGGCTTCAATTGCTGAAATCTCTTTCTGGTGACGCAATTTAACTATTCCGGCTTTGACGAAAAGAGTGTTCGCATCGTTGTCGTCATCAACCGTGGGACGAAGGTTTGGGGAGAAATAACCAATAAGGTACTCATTGCTGACGCGTTTGATAAACTCCTGAACCGTATCGCTACCCATTGCGAACCAAGCACCTGTCCAGGCCTTGCCGTGACAAGTTATAGTGATTCGACCCTTGCCTGGCTCATAGTTTTCAATCATCACGCGTATCTATTCAGCTAACCACTATCACGGCTTGTACAAAGATGAACAGGATCGAGCTAATAAGGCCGAGTCACTCGCACAGCAGCGTCAAGACACTATCAACGATATGCAGGTGCGACAGCGTGATGTTGCCGCGCTTGATGCTAAGCACACCGGAGAGCTGGAAGATGCTAAAAAAAATCTGGCTGAGTTGCAGCGCTGTGTTGCTACTGGCAAGTGTGGGTTGCAGCTCAAAGCCTCATGTCCAGCCAGCGGAGCGACCACATCCAGCAGCCTGGGCGATGCTTCCAGCCCCCGACTTGATGACTCCGCTGAACGGGATTATTGGAGTCTCCGAAGTGGAATCGCAACCATTACAAAGCAAGTGAGTTACTTGCAGGACTATCAGGCAGCAGTGCATAAAATAATCCCCCCATAATCCGGGTTGAATAAGTTTTTCTTCGACGGAAAAAGTTATTAACGCAAATCACATACTCCATTTAATAGTCTCGCTACAGCGTTTTTTTTAAGCAATCCTGAGAGGCTATAAATGAATAGTAACGAACTGAATTTATCAAAGTCATTAAGCAACTTAAAAAATGAGTCAAAGGTCATGCCGAAAGGTGAACCGTCTGTTGGATACCCGCAGATTTGCATTCGCTCAAACCGTAAACCCGAACGAACTGACCTCGTGGCGATTTGTGAAATTGCCGATAATGCGGCTGCCAAGTATCCAGATGATAAAGAGGCTCGGGCAAAGGCTGTTGTTGAAGCAGTGACTAAAGTCTGTGGAGGTGGTAGCCTGGGACATGCATGGATTATCGTATTCGAAAGCGAAAATGTAACTAATGCGAATAGCCACCGTTATGGTTATCACGAAGGTTATGGCTTTACTAAAAACAAATCGAACGACCGTGTCGACCGCGGTTTTGCATACCAGCTGTGTATGAAAATAAGCGATAAGCAGTTTAAAGATTTAGAAACCAAAGTTATCCCGCAGCTCAATGATGAAAGTACCGAAATTGCCAAAGGTTTTCATATGGCGCCTGGCGAAGGCCAGCAGGGCGTATATACCCCGCTAACAAACTGCACTTGGTTTGCAGGCAATGTCTGGAATCGTACGATGGATCAGAATATTGTCTTCAAGCAGTCTTTTGATGGCAAAGCGCATGCAGATGACTGGGGGATTAATTACATTGAGAATGTTACCGAGGTAGCTGATCCTGGCATGCTGTCTGAAATCATGAGCGCTATTTTAGACAAGTAACCTGAAAAGAACACGATCAACAGTGATATGGCCTCGCTACGGCGGGGCTTTTCTATATCTGAAGTAAATCCCAGCGCCATGCCCGGTGCATATCAAACCATAGAGCCTTTCAGGAATCAGCTTCGGAGAACCACCGTTATAGGCGGCCTCTTTGTGGGCGGTGTTTCTGGGCAACGAGGCTTATTCACTAAAAGGTACCCGAATCTCAAAGAGCACCTATCGCTATAGACCAAGAATCCACTTCGGCTGGTTATGATATTGGTGGGATCGATATCCGAAGAGTCTTTCTCAGAAATAGAAATCCGTCAATGGACCCGGGCTTGCTGTTTACAAGAAATGAGGGCGGCAAGGTTTTAAATGTCGATGTTGAGATGTCTTCACTCGTCTTAAGTAAAGGCAATTGTTTCCTGCAAAATCGCAGTGGCATGCCATCGCTGAGATTGCCTGCATTCGAGAAGTCAGTACTGACAAAAAGAACAGCATCATGGCTGCAGTCTGCGACTCTTATTAATGACCACTTAGTCGATAGGCCGGGCGGTCAAATTACCTTAACACTTCCTAATTTAACTGGCTCATCAGAAATAGCTACTGGTTGGTTTACGAGAGTAAGAATGATCCGCGGATCCTATGGTAACTTCCGCATACGATCAGAGGTCACTCCGATGTACGTCAATGGCGAGCTTAAAAAAAACATTTTGGCGACGCAAAGTTCCGGGGTTGTGTTGATTGAATATGACGGATATGCGTATTACGTAAGCGCAAAGGGACCATTTACTGAGGACACCCCAAGTGTATTATAGGTTCCCTCTCAGTTGGATAGTTAGCCAGGGATTGGCTGAGAGGTGGGGTTTACTCCCCGCAATCAATCCAGTTTGCCCACCACTGCATCATTTCGCGGCGCTTGTCCATGTATTGGGCGTGCATAGTCTTGATGATTAGTGAGGGTTAGAGGGTAGGTGAAAAACTTTGGGGGCATATAGGGGGCAAAAAATTAGCGCAAAACAACTCAAAACCACCTAAGGAGTCGATTCGTCTTGCGCTAATGCTTTGTGCCTACTTTAACCAGAAGTCACTTTCAATTAGCGCCTATAATGAATAAGCCTGAGTGGGCTGATTCAACATATGATTTTAAAGAATATAATGATTGCTAGTTTAAGGCTTGGGGCATATGTGGAGCAACTTCTGTGAAATTTCTATTCATTATACTTAGCTGGTCTGCATCATTATCTTTCATCCATTTTCCGTAAACGTTATATACCATCTGCGCTGAAGAATGACCCATCTGATCTGCTATAAAGCTCGGGTTAACTCCAGCGCTCAATGCCCAGCACGCAAATGTGTGGCGAGACTCATACGCTCGCCGATGCCTTAGTCCTGCACGTTTGAGTATTTCATTCCATGTTGTTCCAAATGAACCTGGTGCATACCAATCCCCACCTCTTCCGTTCCTTGCTCCTCCCAGGCTAAGGTGCAGATTTCACCGTTAAATCAACCGTCGGCAATCCGGTATTCGACGAATGCCGTCAGTATTCTGGCAATTATCTGTTAACTAAACGGGTTAGAGAAGTGACGTTCATCAAACTACAGGGCGTAGGATGCGTCTGATTGTATAAATTCTGATAACCATTATATTTATACGGTTACTTTATTTGTAAGACCGTTCAAAGGTGGAATTATGATTATATTTGGCACTGAAAACGCACCAGGGTTTAGTATAATGCAAGACGGAGAGGTTATCTCACTGTCTAACAGAAGCGGATATATTGAGATTGATAAAGACCAGTTACTGGTGCTACTTGCTGTAACTCGAAAATGGGCTGAGAAGGGTGAGCCGATAGAATGACCGCATACATAACAGAACTAATCACAGGGCTATCAACTACGGTAGCCCTTTTTATTGGCGTGTCAAAAATGGCGTGGAGCAAATTAATGACTTTAGTTTTATGTTGCCTGGTTTTTTTCAGAGCCTAAGCAACCTGTCAGATACATATTAACCCTACTGCACTTTACTCTCACCACTAAACACGAGATTTATTTTTGCGTAAGTTGATACGGTGCTTGATAACCAGGTAAATCAACACTACGAAGGCAATAAATGTAAAACCATTCGTTGCATAGAGAAACACGATGGCGTCGCCTATTTTTTCATTAGCGATAAGCCAGCTGGCTATCGATAACCCGCAGGCGATACCGAATATCCATGTGAGAATCCAAATCAGTATTTTCATTTTTAACCTACATGCATTTATTTTTAAGAAAGTGCCAACACTCTAAATATATTTCAATACGGTGTCGATGGTTAGTGCTTTTCCTGATTAGCAAAGAATATTCCTGATAGAAGAGAATGAAAGGCCTTCAGACAGCCTGTTCTCAATTAAATTCAGGTGTTTTTTCACAATCAAGTGGTCGGCTTGCTTGCAGCATGGCAAAAAATGGGCAATTCTTAAAGGGGGATCACCAGATCAGGGTGATCGTGCTAATTATAATGTAAGGAAAGCCGAATGAACTTGAAGAAATTTTTTATGATGATCTGCGTTGTGATGTCTTTAGGATTGACTTTAACCGCTTGTGCACCAACACCAATGCAAGAAGGTACCGGTGGTTATTTTGATGACTCTGTTATCACCACCAAAGTAAAAGCAGCTCTTCTTGGAGAGAAGAATATCAAATCTACTCAAATCTCTGTTGAAACCTTCAAAGGTCGTGTGCAATTAAGTGGCTTTGTTTCCAGTGATCAAGAAGCAGCATTAGCCGTGAAAACTGCACAAACAGTTCCAGGTGTGAGAACGGTCATTAACTCTATGCGCCTTAAGTAATTTGCCATTATGAAAGATGACGCTTAAGTCATGCATTTAATACAACCCATTGTGTTTCTGCCAATGGGTTTTTTTATGGCGAATGCTTCTCGTTATCTACTATGATGGCAGCAAAAAAAATGACTCACCACGGGGCAAGTCATTTAATGGATACTAACCAGCAACTAACGGTTAAACAGGCTTCGTTTTTTTGGTTTAACTGGCTGGGCAATCAGTACCAGTACTGCAACAATTAAATAAGCCGCAAAAATACCGATTAACCATTGTGGCATTTCAAGCGATAAAAATGACCATTGCAATTCAGCGCAGTCGCCACTGGCAACAAAAACTTGTGGTAGCCATTTATCAAGTGGCAGCCATTCAGGAAAACGCGCTGCAAAGTCACAGGTAGCAAATGGGGAGGGGTGCAATTGTATCATCGTATGCTCCCAGGCCAGTTGCAGGCCTTTGCCCGCACTGTAAAGCCAGAGGGCAATAGCGCCATACCGCAATGGCGATTTGGGAACGATAGCACCCAGCAGGCCAGCGGCCATCACACCAAACAATGCACTACGCTCATAGATACACATTACGCACGGGTGCAGGCCTAAGCCATGCTGAAACCACAATGCGGCTAATTCTAAAGCTAAAGCAGTAAACGCCATTAACAGCCATGCTCCACGTCCACGTGAGCACTGGTTTAAGTATTGCAACATAATCAGGATCCCTGCAACATGCCTAGAGTCGGCAGTGTAAACGAAAAAGTTTTTTGTGCTAGTAGGATAGATGAAAATAACTCACTTACCGAGGGTGTAACTGCCAGGTTACCGACAGAAAAGCGACGATTTTTATCGAGATAAGTATCCAATATAGAACGAGTGATAAGATAGTTAATTGATAATAATCAATGTTTTACTCTTGTTTTTTTATCGGGGTAGCGTAATTCAGCTTGTAGCTGTCGGCGCCGACAAGTAACCCGAATTATTTAGGGCATAGTTATGTCATACTTGGTGTCAGAATACTGAACCAGTAGCTGTTGTTTAACACAGGAGTAAAGCCATTTACTGAGAGCAAAAGCTATTTTTAACGCATATTTTACCGAAAACAGATCAATAAAAATCGGTGCTACCAGGATATAAAAGCGCCGGCAGCCACCATAAGACATCGCTCAAACAGCTCCCTCTGAATTCCATTGCCACAGTCATCCCCGATACTGTCAGTTTGCAGGTATCAGCATTCTGAACTAAAAAACTGCGTTATAGCGCACGCTCATCAGAAATTTCCTTTGTAATATTAAGCTTAGCTGTTATTTGTATATCACATAGCCAGCCTATGTCCCATCAGTACTTTGAATGCAGTATTGGCAAGCAATCCGAATTATTTTGGGTATAGAACTTATATTCGGGCGCTATCTGGAGTTCATGGTATCTGGTATGATGAGTACAATTAGCAAAACCTGAGTAATGGAAATTTTACTATGGTCATCAAGGCACAGAGCCCAGCGGGTTTCGCTGAAGAATATATAATAGAAAGCATCTGGAATAATCGTTTCCCACCGGGATCTATTCTTCCTGCTGAACGTGAGCTGTCAGAGCTTATTGGTGTGACAAGAACCACCCTGCGTGAGGTTCTTCAACGTCTTGCTCGTGATGGCTGGCTAACCATTCAACATGGCAAACCCACTCGCGTGAATAATTTTTGGGAAACGTCCGGGCTTAATATTCTGGAGACTCTGGCACGTCTTGATCATGACAGTGTGCCACAGCTCATCGATAACTTGCTGTCAGTACGGACCAATATTTCCACCATTTTTATTCGCACGGCAATGCGTCAGCATCCTGAGAAAACACAGGAAGTGCTGTCTCAGGCTGCGACGGTCGATGACCACGCAGGTTCTTTTGCTGAGCTGGATTACAATATCTTCCGTGGGCTGGCATTTGCTTCTGGCAACCCTATCTATGGTTTGATTATTAATGGCATGAAAGGGCTCTATACCCGTATTGGTCGCCATTACTTCTCAAACCCGGCCGCCCGCAGACTCGCGTTAGATTTTTACCGTCAGCTTGCTAAGCTTTGCGAGGATGGCTTATATGATCAAGTCTTTGATGTTGTAAGAAATTATGGTCGAGAAAGTGGTGAAATCTGGCACAGTATGCAGAAAAACTTACCTGGCGATGTAGTGATGCAAGGTCGTTAAATCGTTTTGCACTATGGCGTTAAGGGCATACGCGGGAAGTTTTACTTCCCGCGTGGTTTGGCGGTTATTTATCTCTTCATGCCCGAAAGTATCATGTCACATTCCGGGGTGGGCAACGGTCAAGTAACTCCACACTGGTATCTTCATTTTGTTGCTCCAGAATTACGTCAAATCCCCACAAGCGATGGACATGCTTTAACACTTCTTTATATCCGCTATCTAAAGGCACGCGATTATGTGGGACATAACGTAAGGTCAGCGAACGGTCACCGCGTAAATTTACGTTCCAGACCTGAATGTTGGGTTCCAGGTTACTGAGGTTATATTGAGCTGAAAGCTGATGCCGAATATGACGATAGCCTTCCTCGTTATGAATCGCTGAAATCTCCAGATAATTATTTTTATCGTTATCCAGAACTGTGAACAGACGAAAATCGCGCATCAGTTTCGGCGACAGAAACTGGCTGATAAAACTTTCATCTTTAAAGTCACGCATCGCAAAGTGCAGCGTTTCCAGCCAGTCTTTACCTGCAATGTCCGGGAACCAGTATTTATCTTCTGCGGTGGGTGACTGACAAATACGCTTAATGTCCTGAAACATAGCAAAGCCTAGCGCGTAAGGGTTAATCCCACTGTACCACTGACTATTATAGGGGGGCTGGAATACCACATTGGTGTGACTGTGGAGAAACTCCATCATAAAGCGTTCGCTTACTTTCCCTTCATCATAGAGATGATTGAGCAGGGTATAGTGCCAGAACGTTGCCCAGCCCTCATTCATCACTTGAGTCTGTTTTTGCGGATAAAAATACTGACTGGATTTGCGTACGATACGCATAATTTCACGCTGCCAGGGTTCAAGCAACGGGGCATTTTTTTCCATAAAATAGAGCAGGTTTTCCTGTGGTTCTGAAGGAAAACGGTGTTCAGCTTCAATGGTCACTTCTTCTTCACGACGCGGCAGCGTTCGCCACAAAGTATTCACCTGGCTTTGCAGATAGGCTTCACGGCTTTCCTGACGCGCTTTCTCTTGCTCCAGAGATATTTTTTGCGGGCGTTTATAGCGATCCACACCATAGTTCATTAAGGCATGGCAGGAGTCCAGCAGGCGTTCTACTTCATCGGTACCATAACGTTCTTCACACTGGCTAATATAATTTTTGGCAAAAATAAGATAATCAACGATTGAACTTGCATCCGTCCAGCTGCGAAATAAGTAGTTATTTTTAAAAAAAGAGTTATGTCCATAACACGCATGGGCAATCACCAGAGCCTGCATCGTCAGCGTATTTTCTTCCATTAAATAGGCAATGCAGGGATTGGAGTTGATCACGATTTCATAGGCCAGCCCTTGTTGACCATACTTATAGCGCTGTTCGGTCTCAATAAATTTTTTACCGAACGACCAGTGAGAGTAATTGATGGGCATCCCGATACTAGAATAGGCATCCATCATCTGTTCGGAGGTAATCACTTCTATCTGGTGAGGGTAGGTATCAAGTCGATACAGTTTTGCTACTCGGTCTATTTCGGCAAGATAAGTTTCGAGAAGCTCAAATGTCCAGTCGGGGCCGTCACTCAGACGGTCCACATCCTTTGCGGCAGAGTCAGTTACAGTCACCATCAGCGCACCCTCTTTATTATCGACTCTTAAATCAAGAGCCTCAGTTTAAAGAATAGACAACCTTCTTGAAGATATACCTGTTCAGTATTTTTTTCTTCATATTTTATCTTCGTCATACTTGGGAGTCGTTTAGAGATCGAGAATTATCGAACGCTAGAGTTTATTTTTATACCTGACGGGACAGGATCTTATAGTCGAGAATGTACTCATAATATTAAACCTGGAACGAAAATTCTTCACTCTATGCGCTAATAACACGGTTTTTATGAATGATCCCCGATATTCAAATTCACTTTGCTTATCTCAATTTTCTATCGTTACATTAAAATCCATTATGATATCCAGAATTACTCACTTGTTATACCTTGTATGTTATTCATTATTTTTGAATGATAAATGCAAGTATTTAGTATTTTTAACTCTTGGTAACTAAGGTACTCTTCCATCGACCCATGAATTGCATTGTTAAATAAGATATTTCTATAAAACAGACTCGAATGATTATGATCATATTATTTACATTGAAATTTTGCCATGACCTTCTTTACTGGTCTGACCCAGAATATAACTACAGTTGCAGCCAGCACTGGATAACGTAGAGGCGTAGGCTTCCGCACAGGGGGCAGGGGTTAGTGCAGGCTATAAGATTATCGCGATATTCGATAAAAAATATGCATATCAGGCTGGCCAGTTAATATTTCCATCGACTCTGGATTCTGAATAATTCGTTTTCATGAAGATAACGCATATGAAAATTGATGGATGTAAGTGATCTTCATAAAAATAAAAAGGTTATATGAATATGAACTATACAAAATATTAAAATCAAGGCTCGTTACCGCATTACTGATGAGTTTTCTGTATTCTCAGCCGAAAATAAGCCTGATGATTTCTCCGCAACTTCTGATGCTAACACAGGGTAACGCATCAATAAGACATTGAAAGAATTTAAGACAGAGCGGGAAGCGGTAGACAAAATCTCAGAAACTCTTGATCGTTCGAAGAAGATCTTTGCATTTGCGCCGGATACTGAAAATCCTATCCATCACGTACGCATTGGTCAAGGTTCCTACACCGCGGTAACGATTGGCTGCTGGAATGAGCAAGATACGATGCACGAAGAGTGGTTATTTTACGATGACTACACCTTTATCAAGCAGCAAGAAGAAAATAGTGAGTAGCTAATTATGTCTAATATCGCATCACCATTCAAAATCGGCATCTCATCTATTGGTGCCCATCTGACCAGCCCGATAACCGGTAAAAAATCCACGGAACAGGAGCGGGTCAGAAATTTGATCGACATGGCTATCCAGGCCGAAGCGGCTGGTCTTGATATTTATGCTCTGGGTGAAAGTCATGAAAAGGGGTTTGTCAGCGCGGCACATACCGTAATATTGGGCGCTGTCGCACAGGCGACGAAAAACATGGCTCTGATGAGTTCGGTTAGTGTGGTAAGCACGCTCGAGCCAGTAAGACTGTTTGAGGATTTTAGTACACTAGATCTTATCTCGAATGGGCGTGCGGAGATCGTGGCTGGTCGCGGCTCAAGGATCGGAGGTTTTGGCCTGTTGGGATACTCGCCTGACGATTATGAAGCCCTGTTTAATGAAAAAATCGAATTGCTTACAACAATAAATGAAGCCACTGCCCGGCAACAGCCAATCAACTGGCAGGGAAGATTCCGCGCACCCCTGAGTAATACGCGAGTCTACCCGCAGCCACTGCATGGGAAACTAAATTGCCAGCAGCCTGATGTCGTTGCCCTTCAACAATCTGAGTGTTTTTGATGCACCTGACGTTCAGTTGAGTCGAGCCAGTATTATCGAGAAAATTTTGACCAAAGGGTAAGGGGCCTCTGCTACGAATTAAACACACTTCTGCACCTTGTGTTGGAGGAGTGTGGGTTGGTGGATATGGGCTTTGGGTTGAAAAGTCCCCGCCTGATGGTACCGCTGGATGGTGGGGAGTTGAGTATGACGGAAGTCAGTATCAATGACGCTTTCCGGGCACCCCATGCATTATTTCTGTCAGGCTTAGTGCTATTACCTTATTGAATTGGCGAAACTGTCTAAAAAAACAACATTTATCAGATTAAAATACTGAGCAGTTATTACTGCTTACTACGGCACAGGCTGTGAGTTTGCTCACCATAATCGCTATAAATATTGAATAACATTTTCATCTGGGTTATCAATTTGTAATTAGATTATTATTCTTAAGCAAACTACGAGGTCGAGATGCGAGTTATCGTGCTGGGTAGTGGTGTTATTGGTGTCACTAGCGCCTGGTATTTAAACCAGGCTGGGCACGATGTAACAGTCATTGACAGAGCCTCAGGGCCAGCCCAGGAAACCAGTGCTGCAAATGCGGGTCAAATTTCACCCGGATATGCAGCGCCATGGGCAGCGCCTGGTATTCCACTAAAAGCGATAAAGTGGATGTTTCAACGTCATGCCCCCCTTGCTATGCGTCTTGATGGTTCCCCCTTTCAGTTACAATGGATCTGGCAGATGCTGCGCAACTGTGATGCCAGACACTATAAGGAAAATAAAAGCCGTATGGTTCGGCTGGCAGAGTACAGCCGTGATTGCCTGAAAACGCTGCGTCATAACACCGATATTCAGTACGAAGGACGCCAGGGAGGAACGCTCCAGCTATTTCGTACTGCCCAGCAGTTTGACAATGCCGCGAAGGATATTGCCGTTCTGCAAGAGGCTGGTGTTCCATTCGAACTGTTAGCCGCCCATGAACTCAGTCAGGCCGAACCTGCTTTGGCAGATGTTGCGCATAAACTTACAGGTGGGCTACGTTTACCGAATGATGAAACCGGAGACTGTCAGCTCTTCACCCAAAACCTCGCCAAAATGGCTGAAGCAGCAGGGGTGAAGTTTCGCTTTAATTGCCAGATTGATCGCTTGCTATATGAAAACCAGAAAATTTATGGCGTCAAATGCGGTGATGAGGTGATGAAAGCAGATGCCTATGTGGTGGCTCTGGCTGCTTATTCCACAGGGTTACTGAAAGATATCGTCGATATTCCGGTCTATCCCCTCAAAGGTTATTCTCTGACGCTGCCCATCAAAAATGCATCAGCAGCACCGGTATCTACTGTGCTGGATGAAACTTATAAAGTGGCTGTTACCCGTTTTGATAACCGCATTCGTGTCGGTGGTATGGCCGAAATAGTGGGTTTTAACCAGGCGTTACTTGCCGAGCGGCGTCAAACTCTGGAGATGGTAGTTAATGACCTCTATCCCCATGGTGGAGCTGTTGAACAGGCGACATTCTGGAGTGGATTACGCCCTATGACACCTGATGGCACACCCATTGTCGGTCGGACATCCTATAACAACTTATGGATCAATACTGGTCATGGGACGTTGGGCTGGACCATGTCTTGTGGCTCTGCCCAATTACTCAGTGACTTAATCACCGGTATCACACCCGCGATTGCCTTTGATGATTTAGCGGTTGAACGCTATTCACCGGGCTTTACTTCGACACACATTCATTCTTTATCTTAAATTAATCAGTAAGGAGCAGGCATGTCCCGTCCTCTCGTTGCCCGCCTTGACTTGGGTGCGTTACGCAATAATCTGGCTGTGGTGCGTCGTGCCGCCCCACAGGCACGTATCTGGTCAGTGGTGAAGGCTAACGCTTATGGCCACGGCCTGGACCGAGTCTGGTCGGCACTGAGCCAGACCGATGGCTTTGCAATGCTGAATCTTGAGGACGCCATACTGCTACGTGAACGTGGCTGGAAAGGTCCTGTTCTGATGATGGAAGGCTTTTTCCATTCTGATGAGTTGAGGATAATTGATAAATATCGTCTCACCACCGCAGTACACAGCAACTGGCAGCTCAAAGCGCTGGAGGGTGCGAAGCTGTCGGCTCCGATTGATGTTTACCTGAAAATAAACAGTGGTATGAATCGTCTTGGTTTTGCGCCAACGGTTCTGCCGACAATCTGGCAGAAACTTCAGAATATTGCCAATGTCGGGTATATCACGCTGATGACACATTTTGCCGATGCTGAATCACCAGAAGGAGTCACTGAGCCGTTACAGCGTATTAATCAGATAGCCGAAGGGCTGGATTGTCCACGTTCCCTGGCGAACTCTGCTGCTACGTTATGGCATCCTGAGACTCATTATGATTGGGTGCGGCCGGGTATCATCCTCTATGGAGCCTCACCGAGTGGCCAGTGGCAGGATGTTGCTACTACGGGCATTCAGCCGGTAATGAGTCTGGAGAGTGAACTCATCGGTATTCAGCAATTACACGCCGGGGATCGTGTCGGATATGGTGGTCGCTTTAGTGCCCCAGAGCCATTGCGAATTGGCATTGTTGCTGGTGGTTATGCAGATGGCTACCCACGTTTAGCCCCGGACGGCACCCCGATTTGGGTTGATGGTGTACTAACACGCACCGTGGGTAAGATTTCTATGGATATGCTGGCGGTCGATTTGACTCCTTGTGAAAACGCTGGCATCGGTAGTCGGGTGGAATTGTGGGGTAAACATATCAAAATTGATGATGTCGCTAGCGCTGCGGGTACGGTAGGATATGAATTAATGTGTGCTCTGACACCTCGCGTTCCGGTAGTGACTCACTAAAAAAGAGCGGGGCAGTTCATCGCTGCCCCTGAAAGCTTTACTCTTCCGTTTCTATCATTCGTAAACCAATTTTACGCACCTGACTGTCCTCTTTCTCGGCAACTGTCCAGACCATTCCAGCATAGATAATCTGGTCGCCGACAACGGGGGTCGCGCCCAGCATTAACTGGACAAACTCTGCTAATGATTGCTGACGATTGATGCCATCAGCCAGATCCAGACCATAAATCGTGGCCACATCATCGAGTGGCGCGCTACCCTCAAGAATAAAATCACCGAAGAAACGTTGCTGAAGCTCTGCTGGTGGGGACTGACTAAATAGCTGTCCGAGCACTGGCAGATCTTGTTCTCTCCCAATGATGCACAAAATATCGCCTTCTTTCAGTCGAGTTCTGCCTGACGGATGCAATAACTTGTCCTCGCGAAACAGGGCTGCGATTTGGGTTTCTGGCGGCATTGGCAGGTCACGCAATGCAGCACCCACACACCATTTATCGGCACTCAGTTGATAGATAAATTGTTCCCACGGACTTTCAGGATGAATATCTAACCCGGCCCGGGAAACGGGTAATCCGACTGGCGGAACCACCACTTTGGCTTTTTTTGCCGCCCAACCTAGCGAGGTGCCCTGTAGTAGTAAAGAAACCAGCACCACGAAAAAGGCGATATTAAAGAATAAACGGGCATTATCCAGCCCAGCCATCATCGGGAAGACAGCCAGAATAATCGGTACCGCACCACGCAGCCCAACCCAGCTAATAAATACCCGTTCACGGAAATTAAAGCCGCGGAACGGCAGTAATCCGACGAAAATGGATAACGGGCGGGCAAAGAAAATCATCCATGCAGACAGTAACAACGCGGGGATCATAATCGACAGTAAATCGGAGGGATTCACTAACAGCCCTAACACCAGGAACATACCGATTTGTGCCATCCATGCCAGGCCATCAAAAGTCTGCAAGATACCAAAACGGTTGCGAACAGGACTATTGCCCATCACAAAACCACACAGATAAACGGCCAGAATACCGCTACCTTCTAAGGCAGTGGTGACTGAAAAGACCATAATGCCGCCACTGAGTGCCAGCATAGGATATAGACCCTGGGGTAACGTGATACGATTAATCATTTGCAGCAGTAAGTAGCCGCCCCCGATACCTAACAAAATCCCCAGACCAAACTGCTGAATGATATGGACTAAAAACATCCAGTCGAGCCCAATATGGTGGGCCTGAATCATCTCAATCAGCGTAATGGTGAGAAATACTGCCATCGGGTCGTTACTACCCGACTCAATTTCCAGTGTTGCGCTGACACGTTCATTGAGTCCTTTGCCGCCCAACAGTGAGAATACAGCGGCAGCGTCAGTCGAACCGACAATCGCGCCAATCAGCAAACCTTCAAGCCAGTGGAGATTAAACAGCCAGGCGGCCGCCAGACCGGTGAGGCCGGAAGTTATCAGGACTCCGATAGTCGCGAGCGAAAGGGCGGGGCCTAAAGCGACACGAAATGAACTGGCCTGGGTGCGCATACCTCCATCCAGCAAGATAACGGCCAGCGCGAGGTTACTGACTAAGTAAGCCTGAGGATAGTTGTCAAAAGGAATACCTCCCAGGCCATCAATACCGGCTAGCATGCCGATAACCAGGAAAATAACCAGAATGGGGATACCAAGACGTGAAGAGAAAGAACTGAGCAAGATGCTACAGGTTACTAGCACGGAACCTAAAATAAACAGACTGATAATTGTTCCTGCATCCAAGATATTGAATCCCCCAATAATTAGTTTTTATATCATTAAAAATATTATCATTAAAAAGAATAACCAAACGTGTCAAAAATGGCCTTCCACCTTGACGGGAGTACGTAAAACAGGATGTCCACTTAGCTCTAGCGAGGCTATTTTACCATCATGCACTAACTCCCCCTGGGCCCCCAGTGGCAGGGTTATGGTTTTTGGTTCATGACCGAAAGGCAAGCCGGATAATACAGGAACTTTCAGACGGTGCTGTAATTGCTGACACATAACAGAAAAATCATATCCGCCATCATAATCAGAAAGCGTTGCACCGTTAAAACTGCCGAGAATAATGGCGTTCTGTCGCGCCAGAATACCGGCATGGTGAAGCTGGAGTAACATTCGTTCAACGCGGAACGGATGCTCGTTAATATCTTCCAGGACCAGAATTCCACCCTGAATAGCAGGTAACCAGGGGGTCCCCACCAATGAGCAAATCATCGCTAAATTTCCGCCCCATACTGTCCCGCTGGTTCTCAGGACTGGAGCGTCACATTCCCAGTTAACGGTAAAGCGAGGATGACTGACTGCCAGCCAGAAATGATGCCAGGTATATTCATCCAGCATTTCAGCCCCAAAATTTCCCGCCAGCATTGGACCACTGAACGTAATGGCTCTGCATTGAGCCAGCAGTGCGGCTTGAATAGCTGTGAAATCACTGTGTCCGCAGATAACTGGCATCTGGGTGCGAAATGCAGCACCCAGATGGGGGAAATTGATCTCAGCCAGTAATCGGCTGGCACCGTAACCGCCACGTATTGCCAGCACGATATCGGTCTCAGGCGGAAGATGAGCAAGGGCATTAATTTCCGCTAACCGTTGTTCATCACTGCCAGCGAAGCGCTGAAAACGGCGGGTGATAATCTGCGGATTACTGACCCGATGGCCCGCTTCCTGTAAACGCTGTATTCCCAGCGCCGCTGCATTTTGATTAATGCAGTAACCTGAAGGCGCAATAAGCTGAATCAGAGACATTAACGTTCCTTACTGAAAATGAATTAGTTATCATGCCGTGAACAGAGGGAGATTGTCATGGCAGTTCTATATTTGTCCAGGCAATAGCTATCATACTTTAAGTTGTCAGGGGCTGCTGTTATGCAGAACCGCTAAGTACATTAAATGATTGAAGGGCATCGACCTACAATAAGGATACATGACGTGAAATTAACGGGATTACTGGTTCTGATTCTAATCCTCGCCGGATGCTCCAGCAATACACCTAAACAGGCAGAATGGGACCCGACAGTGCCTGTTCGTGGGGCGTTAACCTGGATGCCAGTATCTGAGCAAACAGGGCAGGAGTGGGGCGTTAACCCACGTGTTATCACTGCTATTATCGCGGTCGAAACAGGGGGTAATCCACGCTTGGTCAGTGCCTCAAATGCCATAGGGCTGATGCAGATTAAAGCCTCGACAGCGGGTAAGGATGTCTATCGGCACATGGGATTACAAGGGCAGCCTTCTGATGCTGAGTTAAAAGATCCCGTCCGTAATATTACCATTGGTACAGCTTATTTAAGCGTCCTCGAGAATGGCATTCTGAAAGGAATTAATGATCCCGAAGTGATGCAATATGCATTGGTGGTCTCTTATGTTAACGGCGCTGGGGCAATGCTACGGACTTTTGACAGTGATCGTCCAACAGCGATTGCTAAAATTAATCGGCTGAACGTTAATCAGTTTATGCGGCATATCGAAAAAAATCATCCTGCTCCGCAGGCACCGCGCTATCTGTATAAGATAACGCGTGCTATGGAAGCTCTATGATTATTTTACCCGATTCGCTTTTTCGCGAGCGGCATGCTCAAGTGAAAAAATAATTTTCTGTAGCTCCCGCTCAAGTGCCGAATTAACGTTTAAGAAACGGAAGCTCAGGCGTGGGGTGATGATGGTTTCATTTTTACTGTCGACCACCTTCCGCTCTGAAATTGTCACCAGTTTCATATCAAAATAAAATTTGCCCCACTGCTCCAGATCCATTTCAACTTGCTTAAAGTGGGCTCCTTCGGCCAACGTTTCCGGCACTGCACCTTCAACCAGCGCACCCAGCCCACCCAGAGAAAGGTCGCAAAGACGGAATACAAAGGGGGTATTGTCAGGTAACAGCGTGCGGCAAAAATAGCGCGGTTGCATCGGCGCGGTGATACGGAAATATTCCCGGCGCTGAACAAACCACAGTGAAGATGGCAGTTCGGCGCTAAATGCCGGCAAATTTTGATACGCTACGGTGGTTAAGCCAGACAGTGAAAACTCAACTTTTGCGCCGGCTGTTTCAGCAGCCAAATCAATATACGTCGCTTGCTGTACAGTATGATTTTCGTGATCCTGGCTACCGAAATCGAGGATAAATCGCTCGGGAGTCACATCCAGAATTTTACTGATAAACTGACCACGCGACCATGTCAGTCTGATAGCAACTTGACTCCGCTGCAGGTCGCGAAGTACGCCCATGACGGCTAGCGGGGACTGTTTCAGAAACTGCTCGTGATAGTGACTCAAGACTAAAGCCCTTAATTTACTGCATGAGATGGGTAAGAGCATTTATCGGCATAATCGCGCCAATCTTCAGTGAAGGATCCCCGCTAATTATCATTAAATGAAGAGAAACATCATAGCGTACAACGGAAAACATAGATTGATGCATTCACATGCCCATATTGATAAATATCCATACTCCAGAACCGTGGCTTATTACAATCAGGCATTGATGACGCAGAATATCTGTCTGCCAACATGAAAACTGGCCTTTATGACAATATTCATAAAGGCCCTTAAGTATTTTTATTAGAAGTTGATACTTAAGCGTGTATTTGCAGCATTTTCACGTGCGCCCGATCCGGATAGACCGATATACGAGATACCCACCACAGCATTTGGGGTAATGTTGAAATCGATACCTGTTTCGATGAGCGCCACATTTTTAGAAACGGGAACGCCGGTCACGGTGAATTCCTCGCCAACCGCAAAACGCTGGCTGGTTGAGGGCGTTATATCACCGAATGCATGACGCCAGCCCAGTCCTGCGCGAGCAACGGACTGCACGCCAGCAAGGTCAAACGAAGTCTGCGCATTGAGACCCAAAGTGGAGAAGGTCGTATCCATAGACGTGCCGCTTGAAGAGAGCGCAGCAGCCCCTCCTGTTTCCGAAAAACTATTCGTTTTAGACCAGACATGAGCCAGGCCGGCATAAGGTTCGACGCTCAGCTTATCAGTGCCGATCGCGTAACCTAATTCACCGAAGACCTGATAGGTATTGCCATGACGGTCTGCTGAGAGCGAGTTGTACAGCGATGAATCGCCCATAGCCGCAATGCTCACACTACGGTCAGTTTCAATAGAATGTCTGGTGTAGCCAAAACCTGTGCGGAATGACAATGCGTTTACTTTGGTTCCACCATAGACGCCGAGGTGATAGTCATTACTTTTTCCTGATGAGTTAGATTCATCAAACTTCGTGCGGCTATATCCCCCTGTCAAACCGAGGGTCCATGTATCAAACACGGTTGTATCAGCCCCCATCAAGACACCACCTACATTCCTGTCGAGGCGGCCATGAGAATAGGAGCCTTTAGACCCCAGACCCGTCATCCAGAATGCGTTATTCTGAGAGTCTTCAGGAATTGCAGAGAGTTCGGAAGCGCTGCGAAGACGGTTATTGATAGCGGTGCGAAAAAGCTGTGTATCCTGAACCAGCACCGATTGCACTGAAGCATTAATTGATCCTGTCAGCTGTTCCAACGCATAAGACACGCCGTCATTTGCCAAATATGTTGCACTGTAAACGTCGCTTAATGGCGCCATATTGTTGATGACTTCTGCAACAGCTTTCTGGTTAGAATTGGTCGCCGCAATGCGGAAATCAGGGCGCAGATTAACATTTTCCTTTAGAAATTTCATGCTGTTAGCGATTGTTTGAGCTGCATCATTCGGATTGTCATGCTCAATAAGATAAAGCTCAGCACCGGACGCATAGACTGCCGGAATAATCGCTTCCCAATCAAGGACACCAGACCCAACATCGGCAAATCCACTTTCAGGAAGCGTATTGTAGCCTTCCATGCCAGACCCGACCAATCCTTCGATATTGTCCTTTGCATGAACGGCATAGACACGACCGTGCAGCCGCTTGAGAACGTCGACAGGATCAGCACCAGCACGAGTCACCCATGCCAAATCAAGCTCGCTTTTAACATCTGGGCCAGCTGCATCGAGCAAAATCTCAAGCGCGTACTTATCACCAAAGCGCTCTAATTCATCATTATGATTGTGATAAGCAAGGGTCAATCCTTCGGATTTGAGCTGTTCGGCGATACCCTTCAACTTAGTCCCCAAAGCAGCCCAGCCTGCTGCATCTGTGGGTCGGACGTCTGCATTCAAATAAGGCAACACAAGAACATCATTACCAATGGTTTTATTATAATTGATCAGTTCTTGTAGATCGTTTTCGAAAGAATTCAGTTGAATATGGGTCGAAGTCACTTTCATATCGTACTTCGTCAGCAGGTCTTTCAACTCACCTGCAGATCCGCCACTCTGCCCATAGATTATCTCAATATCCCGCGCACCTTTAGCTGCTGCAATCTTAAGTTGTTCCTCAAATGCGCCCTCTGTTCTGATAAGTGTAAACATTGCAACTCCAATTGTAGGCTCTGCAGCAAATGCCAATGGAGATACGAGCTGCAGAAATGTCGCAGCCAAAACACCACCAGTGATAGTTTTAAATGAATGCATAGTTCTTTTTCCTTTGTAGGGTCTGATAATTCAAATGCAAGCCTGAGTCATGCCACGGGCTTGTTGCTCCGTGATCAACGTAATTTATATTTCCAAATCTTTCTCCGGGACCTTGACGCTGCCCTGATACAGCCACCGAATGTTCTTACAGAGAGCGCAAATGTAATCGATTACTTTTTGCTGTCAAGGGTATCTGGCAATTGCAAGTATAATTTTGTGCTGAAATGCAACGTGCGTCATATTTTCTCATTTGGCACGTAATTTGAGATTTTCTTGGCCGATAATCTCAAATTAATTACCACTGGGACGACCTGGCGACTGATGCGAACAGGGCAGATTCAAACGGGTCGCCGTCACATCACGAAGCAGAAGGTGATTATGGTTACAGGAAGATGGACATCAGAATGCTCAACTCGGTGCCAATTGTCCTCCGCCATGCTGGTCGACGGTGTGGCAGCGTGAGAGCCTGTGCCGGTTCCGGTAGCAAACTAAAATAAGAACAACATTACCTGGTAGTGCGTAAAATCTCGTTCAATAACAGTTAATCTGCGACATGTTTGCGGTGTAAATATAGCCGCAAAGATTTGGTGCGGTCGAAGGGGGGCATACCGTATTTTTTATGCCAGTGATAATCTGACTTCACTCGAGTTTTTTGACGAGGAGATTGTTCTGGTTTCAGGGGGAACGCGTTCTTTATTAGCCACAAGATAAGTGGGATATGATAAATAAGCGGAAGACTAACGATAATTTATATATCCGCTATACTTCAGGTTGCTTGGGTATTACTTTCATAAACGCTACTGAGTCACAGAGTTTATCTATGCTCATTGTAAGAAAAATCCAGCACCTATAAGTCACTTTGGTTATCAAGTCTATATTTTCAGTTGTAGGGAGTGGCTTGACAGTTGAGTCAAAAATTATAAGTATGGTTCCCAGCGACGTATCGGTCTGAGGCGCCAGCAAGTGCTAGTAAAATAATCTACCATTGATTTACCTGAGGTATCCTGTCCGGTATCTCAGGTGCAATCATCCCTCTCTGTGCCATGGCACATCAAGTTATCGGGTAAAATATACCCGTCATACTTCAAGTCTCTTAGGTGTTACTTTCGTAAATTCAGCCGAATCACATAATTTGTCTGTGCTTATGCCCGGATTTACTCAGCACCTACAAGCAACTCGAATTATTTTGGGTATAAACCATTCGTATCATACGTCAGTCGTGGAACTACGGGATTATGGCGCAACATAATTGACATTATTTGATTACTATATTGTAACCAAATCTTAATAACTCCGGATTGACCGAATTAATTATCTTATTGGTTAGTATGTAGAATATTTTTTTATTGTTGTAATCAATTCCACACCAAGAGTGGATGTTCTTTTTTTAATTAAAAAAAGCGCGTGAAATATCGTATAGAAATGTAGTTGATTATTTAAAATAAAGTAAAGCATGGTTAAAATAACGTGAAAATATTCACTCACAATGAAATTAAATGACTATGCCTGTTATGAAAAAAGTCCTTATTTCTCTGACCTCATGTGCGTTATTAGTGAGCTCAGTCAGTTATGCCGAAACAAAAGAAACCCCAAAAACTGATTTCCTGCTGATAGGGGGAGGGATCATGAGCGCCTCGCTAGGTACGTGGCTTCAGGCGCTTGAGCCAGACTGGAAACAGGTGATGGTTGAAAAGCTTGATGGCGTCGCTCTTGAATCATCAAACGGCTGGAACAACGCTGGAACGGGTCACTCTGCCAATATGGAACTGAACTACACTCCAGAACGTGCGGATGGTTCTATTGATGTCAGTAAAGCGCTGGAAATCAATGAGCAATTTATGATCTCCCGTCAGTTCTGGACTGCTCAGGTACAGCGTGGAGTACTGAACTCACCACATTCATTTATTAATTCTACGCCACATATGAGCTTTGTCTGGGGCGATAAGAATGTCGATTACCTGGCGAAACGTTATGCTGCTTTGCAGAACACCACACTGTTCCAGGGCATGAAATTTTCGACCGATCATGAGCAAATTAAACAGTGGGCACCGTTAGTGATGGAAGGTCGTTCTACTTCGCAGAAAGTGGCCGCAACCTGGACCCCTGTTGGCACCGATGTCAACTACGGTGAAATTACGCGTCAGTTAATCGGTAGTCTGAAAAAGAACCCTAATTTCTCGCTACAGACCTCTTCTGAAGTCACTGAATTTGAACGTAATAAAGATAACTCCTGGCATGTGACTGTTAAGGACGTCGTCAGCGGTAAAGAACATGCTATCGATGCAAAATATGTCTTTATCGGTGCCGGTGGAGGCGCGCTAAAACTGCTGCAAGAGACCGGTATTGAAGAAGGGAAGAACTACGCGGGTTTTCCAGTTGGCGGCTCTTTCCTGATGACCGAGAATCCAGAGATTGCTAAACGTCACCTGGAAAAAGTTTACGGTCAGGCTTCTGTGGGAGCACCACCGATGTCTGTTCCGCATCTTGATGCACGTGTCATTGATGGTAAACGCGTGGTATTGTTCGGACCCTTCGCGACCTTTTCAACCAAGTTTCTCAAAAATGGTTCCATTTTTGACTTACTCAGTACCACGACTTTCGGTAATGTATTGCCGATGAGTAATGTGGGAATCGATAATTTTGATCTGGTTAAATACCTGGTAAGTCAGGTTATGCTTGATGATGATGACCGCTTTGCCTCCCTGAAAGAGTACTATCCAGACGCACGTAAAGAAGACTGGAAACTTATTCAGGCGGGACAACGGGTTCAGATTATCAAGAAGGATGAAGAGCTTGGCGGCGTCCTGAAACTGGGTACAGAGATTGTGATCGATAAAGAGAAAACTGTTGCGGCCCTGCTCGGTGCTTCACCTGGTGCCTCTACTGCCGCACCTATCGCCCTCAATGTGCTGAAACAAATGTTCCCGGAGCAGTTTAAGAGTGCCGACTGGCAGGACAAAATTCATCAGATAGTCCCAAGTTATGGACAGACGTTGAACGGTAATGTGGCGTTGACTCAACAAGTGTGGAATAACACGGCTGCTGCACTGCAGCTGACGACCCCGCCAGTTATTCCAGCAAATACTCAGACGGTACCTTCTGCTTCGCAGGTTGAGCCAGTACCTGCACCTGAAAAAGCAGCAGCAGATATCGCGCTATAAAAAAGATGTTCTGTTGCTATCAGTGTGCGGGTATCCCAATACCTGCATGCTGACAACGAATAAAAAACCGGAAAACATAACGAGATGTTTTTCGGTTTTTCTTTATCTACGACTCACTAACGGTGGTTTCCCATCCGGGCCGACAGGGATTGAGAAATATCCATTAAAGCGAGCCCAGTACTGTCGATAGCCTCTGGTGTTGCCTCTATTTCCAGCATACTGACTGCGAGTCCCGCTATGGCTTTGCCCGAAAAATCATAGACCGGAGTGCCGATGCATAACATGCCATCACGTATTTGTCCGTCATCAATCGAAAAACCGCGTTGTCGAGTCGTCGCTAACTCAGCCAGAAGTTCGTCACGGGTCGCTACACTGTGGGGGGTTAATAACTCAGGCCACTGAGTACTAAAACGCAGGCAGACATCCCGGTCGCTGAGCGTGCTGAGCATCGCTTTTCCTGTTGCTGTAAAAGGGGCAGGCAGGCGCATACCAATCCGGAAAGTAAATCCCAGCGCAGTATTGCTGTTAGCACAAGCCAGATAGATAACCTGGGTTCCTTCCAGTACGGTTAATGTTACGGTGAACTGGTTCAGTTCACGCCGCTCATTAAGTAACTGCTGAAACTCCGTCACTAAATTGGTCTGGCGCAAAAAACCATTCGCCCACGACATAGTGTGAGGTCCCAGAAGATAGGTCCCAGCATCGGAGCGATGCAATAAGCCTAACTCTACTAACGTGGCACATAAACCATGCACAGAGCTCTTTGGCAGCCCCAGTAAGGTCACAATATCTGTAAAGGTTGGAGGATTTACTGATTCACTAACCAGATCAAGTATTTGCACCGCACGTCTAAGCGCTGGAGCACTACCAGCGGGATTATCACTGGAAGAATTTTTTGGCATTTGATCTCACTTTGCTAACAGAAAATTGACGATAAGTTAAAATGAATGCTAAAGTTCAATGTATGGAATATAGTTCAGCATATTGAACTTGTCAACTCAGTTCCCAAGGAGAACCTATGACAGACCTACGAGATCCCACTTTATTTAAGGAAGCGAGTCTGATTGCCGGGGAATGGCGGACTTCAATCAATAGCAGCACCTCTGAGGTACGGAATCCGTCAACTCATGAGGTCGTGGCGCAGGTTGCCAGGCTTGAACAAGCTGATATTGAACTGGCCATAAGTGCGGCTGAACAGGCTCTTATCAGCTGGCGCAAGAAAACCGCCAAGGAACGAAGCACTCTATTACGTCGCTGGTTTGACTTGATTATCGAGAACACCGAAGACCTTGCGACATTAATGACCGCTGAACAAGGAAAACCCCTCTCTGAAGCACGGGGTGAAATCAGTTATGCCGCCTCATTTATTGACTGGTTTGCTGAAGAAGCCAAACGCACTTATGGCGATATTATTCCTTCACCTCAGGCCGATAAACGGCTGCTGGTGATTAAACAACCGGTCGGTGTTTGCGCAGCCATTACACCATGGAATTTTCCCGCCGCGATGATCACCCGTAAAGTGGGCCCGGCTCTGGCTGCAGGCTGTGTCATCATCGTTAAACCTGCTGAACAAACGCCACTAACCGCACTCGCTTTAGGAGAACTGGCACAACGTGCGGGCATTCCTGCGGGTGTGCTGCAGATAGTGACCGGTGACGCAAAAATGATTGGAGGTGTACTGACTAAGAGTGATGTGGTCAGAAAACTCTCCTTCACTGGCTCAACGGCCATCGGCCGTTTATTGATGGCGCAATGTGCCGATACCGTCAAACGAGTCTCGCTCGAATTGGGCGGTAATGCCCCTTTTATTGTCTTCGATGATGCCGATCTCGATGCGGCGGTTGAAGGCGCGATACAGTCAAAATTTCGCAATGCAGGGCAAACCTGTGTCTGTACTAATCGTTTTCTGGTGCAGTCGGGTATCTATGCGCAATTTGCCGAACGCCTGGCAGAACGTGTTAACGCCTTATGTGTGGGTGATGGTCGTGAAGAGGGGGTGGTGATAGGCCCACTGATTGATGGCGATGCAGTGACCAAAGTGATTGACCATATTGAGAATGCTCAGTCTCTGGGGGCGCAAATTCTGACCGGTGGACAGCGTCATGCACTGGGAGGGTATTTCTTTGAGCCTACCGTGCTTACGCATGTGACACCGGAAATGAAAATTGCCCGGGAAGAGACTTTTGGCCCGGTAGCACCGCTGTTTAGTTTTGATACTGAAGAGCAAGCCATTGCCATGGCCAATGACACCGAGTTCGGCCTCGCCGCCTATTTCTACACTGACAGCAATCAGCGGATGTGGCGAGTGGCGGAAGCACTGGAGTACGGCATGGTGGGTCACAATACCGGTCTTATCTCCAATGAAGTTGCGCCGTTCGGTGGCATTAAGCAGTCAGGTATTGGTCGTGAGGGCTCCAGGTCCGGCATCGAAGAATACCTGGAGAGTAAATATATCTGCACTGCTGTGGGGTGAGCCGAAAGCCCTCCTTTATTCAACGAGATATGAGTCTGTAGCAGAGGAACTTAAAATGACGACTGTTATGCAACCCTTTGAATTTAATACTGTGCCATCAATGCTGGTGGAGTGGTCTGGCGCTCAACGATTGGGTGAAATTCTTGCTTCCCGATTCAGTGAGCGTCAGGTGCTGGTCGTGACCGATGCGGGTCTGGTCAAAGCTGGATTGTTGAAACCAGTCGCTGAGTCACTGCGTCAGCACGGTTTTAGCGTGACGGTATTTGATGAAGTGATTGCTGATCCGCCAGAGGCGATTGTATTAAAAGCCACGGCGCTGGCACGGGCGCAGCAGATTAGGTTAGTGATTGGCCTTGGTGGTGGATCGTCGCTGGATGTGGCAAAACTGACTGCGGTACTGGCGCAATCAAATCAGCCGCTGTCGGAACTGTATGGGATTGGTAATGTACAAGGGAGTCGTCTGCCGTTAGTTCAGATACCGACCACGGCAGGTACTGGATCAGAAGTGACCAATATATCGATCCTCACCACGGGTGAAACCACTAAGATGGGCGTTGTGTCACGTCAGTTGTATGCAGATTTTGTGCTGCTGGATGCTGAGCTCACTGTAGGGTTGCCAGCGATACACACTGCGGCAACCGGTATCGATGCGATGGTCCATGCTATTGAAGCTTACACCGGTAAACATAAAAAGAATCTGCTGTCTGATAACCTCAGTCGTGAAGCTTTGCGTCTGATTAGTCAGCATCTGGTCACTGCTTGTCGTGATGGCAGCAATCGTGAAGCTCGTGAGGCCATTTTACTGGGGGCAACGCTGGCAGGCCAGTCGTTCTCTAACTCACCGGTCGCAGCTGTTCATGCTCTGGCCTATCCACTAGGTGGACACTATCACATCCCGCATGGTCTCTCTAATGCCCTGATGTTGGGTGCGGTTCTGCGTTACAACAGTCAGGCTGCCGCACCTTTATACGCCGAACTGGCTGATGTCTTGAAAGTACCAGGGGAAGGGGATATTCAGCAACGTGCGGATGCTTTTATCGCCACACTCACCACCATTATGGATGACAGCGGTGCGCCACGACGCTTACGTGATGTCGGTGTCAGTGAAGAGTCGCTGACTCTGCTTGCCAGTGATGCGATGAAACAGACCCGTTTATTAATGAACAACCCCGTTGAAGTGACCGAGGCAGACGCACTTGCCTTGTATCAGGAAGCGTTTTAAGACGATTTATCTCAAGCGGCACCCTACAACCTTGTATAAGGATAATAAAAATGACCGATATTCGCCTGTATATGTTTCAAACCGGTACGCTGAAGTGCAAAGTGCATAATATTAAAATGAACCAAGGTAATGGTGCAGATTATGAAATTCCAGTGCCTTTTTACCTGCTGACTCACCCGGATGGCCACACCATTATTGACGGTGGTACTGCGGTTGAAGCGGCTCTCGATCCGGTCGGTTATTGGGCTGGAATCACTGAGGTTTACTGGCCTGTGATGCGTGAGGATGAAGGCTGCGTGGCGCAGCTCAAGAAAATGGGTATCAATCCTGAAGATGTCCGTTATGTCCTCCAGTCTCATTTGCATCTCGACCATACCGGTGCGGTAGGGCGTTTCCCGAATGCCACCCACATTGTTCAGCGCCGTGAATATGAGTATGCGTTTACGCCAGACTGGTTTGCTGCTGGGGGATATATTCGCAATGATTTCGATAAGCCGGACTTGAAATGGCAGTTCCTCGACGGTGAGAATACTGATCTGTATGATATTTATGGTGACGGAACCTTAAAAACCATTTTCACGCCTGGTCATTCACCGGGACACCAGTCAATTCTGGTGACGCTGCCAAATAGTGGCAGCTTATTGCTGGCGATTGATGCGGCCTACACCACAGATCACTGGGAAGAGAAAGCCCTGCCAGGTTTTATGTCGTCAGCAGTTGAAGCGGTTCGTTCAGTGCAAAAAATGAAAGCCATTGTTGACCGTACTCAGGCGCAAGTGGTGACCGGACACGACCCCGATGCCTGGCCAACCTTCCGGCATGCTCCAGAATATTACGATTAAGGTACAACAATATGCCAGTCTGTAATATGGGCTGGCGTTATACCCGTCATACTTCAAGTTGCCTGGGCGTTGCATGCGCTCAGACCGCCGAATCACATAGTGTATCTATGCTCATCGACTGTCTGAGCTTTGCGCCTACAAGCAACTCGAATTATTTAGGGTATATACCGTATTAATGTTCGTTATTTTCAGCAGCAGCGAGCACTAAGGTATTCAGCAATACATTAGCCCCTTTCTCCGACCAACTCGGCAGGATATTCTCGGCTTCGTTATGACTGATCCCCTTTTCACAAGGAATAAAAATCATACTGGCAGGGGCGATGGTATTCAGATAACAGGTATCGTGTCCGGCTCCGGAAACCATCGGCCGCCAGGCGTAGCCCAGCATCTCGGCGGCGTGTTGCGAGCGAGCAATGCAGTCTTGATTAAAGGCGATGGGGGCATAGTCAAAAATCGGTTCCACATTCACAGTTAACTGACGTGCTGCAAGGGCTTCCACTGTCTGGTATAAAGCACGTTCCATACTGTCCAGCGCAGCCGTTTGTGGATGACGAAACTCCACACTACAGACCACTTTCCCCGGAACGACATTGCCTGAGTTCGGTAGTACCTGAACCCTACCGATGGTCGCCCGACCGTCCGGCGCATGCCCGATACCGACCTGTTCTATTGCCAGAGCAAATTGTGCAAAACCGGTTAGCGCATCCTGACGGTTAGCCATCGGTGTGGTGCCAGCATGCGCGGCAAAACCGTCAATGGTCAAGGTATACCAGCGTTGTCCCATGGCAGCATGGACGATACCAATATCGATACCTTCAGCTTCCAGAATCGGTCCCTGTTCGATATGCACTTCATAGCAAGCGTGTACCGGAAAGGCGGCAGCAGGTGTAGTACCCCGATAGCCAATTGCGGCTAAAGCATCGCCAAGACGAATACCTTCGCGGTCTTCACGGGACAACGCGAAGGCTTCGCTAAACTGACCCGTCCAGACCCCGGAAGCGAGCATCGCGGGTGCAAAGCGCGCGCCTTCTTCATTAGTCCAGTTAACCAGCACAATATCACGGGCGGTTTCAATCTGTCGGTCGTTGAGGGTCCGCAGCACTTCAAACCCTGCCAGCACGCCATAAATACCATCGTAGCGACCGCCTGATGGCTGCGAGTCGACATGCGATCCGGTCAGTACTGGCGGCAGATGACGATACCGACCCGGCCTGCAGATAAACATATTGCCTAGCGTATCGATATCACAGCTAAAACCTTCTTGCTCTGCCCAGGCTCGCAGTTTATCGCGTGCCTGGCGGTCTTCTTCACTTAACGCCAGGCGCGTAACACCCCCAGCGGCGGTGCGTCCGATTTGTGCCATATCTTCGAGTGTCGACCAAAGGCGTTCGGCATTGACAGTGAGAGTCGCACTCATGATGATTCCTTTTTTACGCGATAACGGAAATCACAGCATTTTGAACCTTCCATAATGGTAGTGGTACGGGTGAGTTCCACATCGGGTGCATAGCCAACAATAAACTTGTCATCCCTGGCACAAGAAAGTAGATGGCCTATCTCACCCAGTCCCATTTCATGGTACATCTCGGCATAACGGCAGCGGGTCACGTCGTAGCTATAATGCTGGTCATCGTTATCGATAACTCTGACTTCCAGCGCATTATCTTTTTCCCACAAATATTGCAGGTCTACAAAACCACGCAGAGAGGGGCCATTCGGCTCTTTGCGGGCAAAATCAGCTCCAGCATCAATAGCTGCTTTCTCAATCGCTTCGCCGATGATGGCTTGTGCCTGTTTTTTACCCAGCTCACGCACCATAATCTCGTAAATAGGTTTAATAATTTCAGCTTCAATCTTACGCCGGGCGAGGATGCCCAGTTCATTTTTGTCACTCATCACACTGCCTCAATCTATTATTTCTTGCTATCGCCACCCAGTACGGTTTGTGGCTGCCATTTGCCATCAACGACTTTATAAACCGTGAATGATGGCGACTTCAGATTGCCTTCTTTATCAAAGGAAATCGGCCCGGTAACACCGGAGTAATTAATGGCACGCAGGGCTGGCAGGTACTTATCTGGCTCAACAGAATTGGCTTTTTCCATGGCGGCAACCAAGGTACGGGTAGCGTCATAGGCAAAGGGGGCATGCAGCTCAATATGGGTGTGATAGCGTGACTGATAGTCCTGCTCAAAGGCTTTACCGCCAGGCATCTGGTCAACTGGCAGACCAGGTTCCAGAGCCACGACACCTTCACCTTCTTTCTGAGCCAGTTGCAAGAAAGTCTGACTGACAAAACCGCCCGCGCCCATCAGTGTCGCGTTCATACCCAATTGTTTAATTCGGCGTGCCATTGGCGCGGCCTGGCTGTCGACGCCACCAAAGAAAATCAGATCAGCATTTTTACTACGAATAGCCGTTAACACGGGGCTAAAGTCGACAGTTTTATCGTCAACATACTGGCGGTCAACCACAGTACCGCCCTGAGCTTCAATTGACTTAATAAACTCATCTGCCAGACCCTGACCAAAAGCTGTCCGGTCATCAATAACGGCAATACGTTTGGCTTTCAGGTCATTGAGGGCATATTGACCCGCTAACTGACCGCCATCATCGTCATGACCCATAACACGGAAACTGGTATCAAACCCCTGACGGGAATAAGCATGACCGGTCGCTACCGGGGCGACTTGGGCAATACCGGCATCATGATAAATTCGTGCTGCTGGAATACTGGTGCCGGTATTCCAGTGACCAACCACACCAGCTGCACCACTGTCGACCAGACGCTGGGCGACTGCAACGGCAGTACGTGGGTCTGACTGATCGTCTTCCGACTGCAGTTTAAAGGTAATGGCTTTGCCACCAATCACCGGTTTCTGCTTATTAATGTCATCAATTGCTAGCTGGGCACCATTCTCCAGATCTTTACCGATACGGGCGGAGGGGCCAGTCAGGGGGCTGGCTAAACCAATAATCACGGTTTCACTTGGTTCGGCGATGGCAGGAAAGGTGGTAAACCCGGCCACCACAATGGCCGCACCTAATGCGCTAAGAGTGAATTTTTTCATAGGGTGTCCTTGATGTTAGTTAGAGATCAGGCAGGTATTTCGCCCAGATAAATATGTGCAATGCTGTCGTCATTAAGCAGTGTCTGAGAGCCGCCATGATGAACAATTGAACCGCTGTCCATCACCCAGGCCTTATCAGTTACTTCCAACGCCAGGCGGGCATTTTGCTCAATCAGCAACAAACTCACGCCTTGCGTCCGTAAGGTGGCTATCACCTTAAAAATATGTTCTATCATCACGGGAGCCAGCCCCATGGACGGTTCATCAAGGATCAAGAGTCGTGGGCGACTCAGTAAGGCCCGATTAAGTGCCAGCAGCTGTTGCTCACCACCGGATAACAGCCCCGCCAGTTGATTCTGACGCTCTTCCAGGCGCGGAAAACGGCTAAAAATAGCCTCAATTTCGCGCCCAACGGTATGACTATCACGACGCAGCCAGGCCCCCATCTGGAGGTTTTCCATCACTGTCATGCGGGTAAAAATGCCTCGGCCTTCCGGGACCATTACCAGCCCATCGCGTAACAAGGCTTCAGGTTTTTGTTTGGCGACGGACTTGCCGTTGAACCAAATCTCACCGCTAAAAGGTTCAAGACCTGTAATGGCACGTACCGTGGAGCTCTTTCCGGCACCATTAGCGCCAATCAGCGTGCCTTGTTCTCCTTCTTGCAGGGTAAAGGAGACATCACGTACCGCCTGAATACCGCCGTAATGCACACTCAGCTGCTGGACCTGCAGTAAGGATTTAGTCATGTTTTTGTCCTCCCAGCCAGGCGCTGATCACCAGTGGATCGCGTCGCACCACGTCAGGTGTCCCGCTGGCAATCACTTTGCCGTAATCGAGCACTGTGACGCTGTCACAAATATTCATCACCAGTTTGACATCATGTTCAATCATCAGCAGTGTCTTGCCGTCATCGCGGATATGTTGCAGCAGTTCACCAAGAGCGACTTTTTCCGCTGCGTTCATTCCGGCAGCCGGTTCGTCCAGCGCCAGTAACAACGGATCAGTAGCCAGGGCGCGGGCTATCTCCAGACGACGCTGGTGGCCGTAGGCCAAATCACAGGCTCGGTAGTGAGCAAACTTAGCGATACCGGTATATTCCAGCCAGTGCCAGGCTTGCTCGCGGGTCTCTGTTTCTTCCTGACGGCTACGTTTATTTTGCGTCAGTACTGCCCACAAGCCATTACGAGTACGCACGTGACGACCGACCATCACATTTTCCAGTACAGACATCTGGTTAAAGAGCCGTACATTCTGAAAGGTTCTTGCTATTCCGGCCTGGGTTACTTTTTCCACATTCTTAGGCGAATAGGCATGACCATTTAGCGCAAAACTGCCACTGTCAGCGGCATAGAGTCCGGTAATCAAATTAAAGCAGGTGGTTTTTCCTGCACCATTTGGCCCAATCAAGCCATAAATCTCGCCAGCTTTGATATTTAGTGAAACGTTATCGACTGCCTGTACTCCACCAAATCGTTTACTGACGCCATTAATGGTTAATAAACTCATCCTTTTATTCCCCCGAGACGAGCAGGCCAGACTCCTGCCGGGCGATAGAGCATCACCAGCACCAGTGCCAGACCGTAGAACAACTGACGCAGGATCTCTGGATCAATTAACACGCCACCAAATATTGCCTGCTGTAGCGGTGCCGCCTGGCTACGCAGTAGTTCAGGCAACGCAGTCAGTAAAATGGCACCGAGGATCACTCCGGGTATATGCCCCATACCGCCAAGTACCACCATCGCCAGAACCGCAATGGACTCTTGCAAGGTGAAGGATTCCGGTGACACAAAGCCCTGGAACGCCGCAAATAATGCGCCAGCTACGCCGCCAAAAGTGGCACCGATAGCAAAAGCCAGTAACTTATAGTTACGGACATTGATGCCCATGGCGCGAGCAACATCTTCATCTTCACGAATGGCGTGCCAGGCGCGACCAATACGTGAGTTTTGCAGGCGTAAGCAGATAAAAATAATCAACACAATCAACAACACCAGCAGGTAGTACCACAGCCACAACGACGGAATTTTGAAACCAAACCAGTGTTGTACGCCGCTGAATTTGACGCCAAACAGTGAAAGCGTATCAATGCCCGAGATCCCTTTGGCCCCATTGGTGATATTGACTGGACGGTCAAGGTTGCGTAGTAAAATACGGATAATCTCGCCGAATCCCAGAGTGACGATAGCGAGGTAATCGCCGCGTAGTTTCAGAGTAGGCGCACCCAGCAAAATTCCACACATAGCCGCCAGCACTGCGGCAACCGGCACGATTATCCAGTAAGAGGTATGTAACCCGTCGGGCAGTAATGCTTGCAGAGCAGGAAAGGCATCCAGTAAATGGGGGGAGGCCAGTAATGCTGCGACATAGGCTCCAACGGCATAAAAGGCAACAAATCCCATATCCAGCAGACCGGCATAACCGACGACAATATTTAAGCCTAAGGCGAGCATGATATAGAGCAGGGCGAAATCAATCACTCGGACCCAGTAATTGCCTCCTAACTGTCCGGCAACCATCGGTGCAATCGCTACCGCAATAATAAATAGCGCCAGTCCGACGTTAAGGCGACGCCAGATGGGAGTCGCAGATTTAATTGTTGTTGTCATATAAAATCCTATGCCCGATGCGCTACGCGCTCACCCAAAATGCCCGCCGGGCGGAAGACAAGCACCAGAATCAAAACGATAAAGGCGAAGACATCCTGATAGTTACTGCCGAACACGCCATTGCTCAGTTCACCGAGATAGCCGGCCCCTAAGGCTTCAATAATGCCCAGTAAAATACCGCCTATCATGGCGCCACGAATATTACCGATCCCGCCAAGTACTGCGGCAGTAAAAGCTTTTATGCCAGGTAAAAAGCCCATGGAAAAGTTGGCGCTCCCGTAATTACTGGCCATCATCACTCCGGCCAGAGCAGCAAAAATACCGCCAATAGCAAAGGTCAGGCTGATAATGGCATTAGGGTTGACGCCCATCAGACTGGCAACGCGTGGGTTTTCCGCAACCGCGCGCATACCACGCCCCAGACGGGTGTACTCCACCAGGATCCACAGCCCAAGCATGACCACTACTGCCAGCGCAATGGTGACTATGCCAGTGATGGTAATAATGGCGGGGGGATGTCCTTCACTCCCGGCGGTGATAGCAATAGGATCCATGGGCAGGACTTGAGGAAACATCAGCGGATTACGCGTCCAGATAATCATCGCGAGGGTTTGTAGCAGCACTGACACACCAATTCCGGAAATTAACGGTGCCAGGCGCGGTGCATTACGCAACCGACGATAAGCAAAACGCTCTACCGCCATCGCCAGTATAGCGCAGACCATCATGGCAACAGGCAGTGCCAGTATCAGACGCACCAAGGGGGACAGGGCAGGGAAATAACTCTCAAGCATATTCATTGCCGAGAGCGTGGTGAGCGCCCCAACCATCAAAATATCGCCATGAGCGAAGTTAATAATGCGTAGGATCCCGTACACCATGGTGTAGCCAAGGGCTATCAGAGCATAAATACTGCCCAGCATGATGCCATTGATGAGTTGTTGTATTAACGTATCCAAAATTGACTCGCTAGATTGCTCATTTCTCGGCTACCATCCGATAATTGAATTTAATTGTGAAATACAGATATCTTCTTTCTTATTATATTTTGTAAGGTTATTATTTTGTTGATTTTAAAAGGGTTTTAAAATCACAGTAAAACTCATTAACGCTAATGATGTCATCATATGAAAAAAACAGAACAATCAGCCGGGCTGACTTTACAGTCCGAAGGCCAACTGGCGAATGATCCACCTCTGCGAGCGGTACGTGCCTTTGAAGCCATTGCACGTACTGGTAGTATTACTCTGGCAGCACAAGAGTTGGATATTTCACCTTCAGCGGTCAGTCACCAGCTCCGTATGCTGGAGGATTTTCTACAGTTATCCTTAACGGAACGGCACGGTAGAGGACTGGTGCTGAATATTCAGGGGCGAGAATATTATCGTTCTATTCGCACCGCATTCAGTGTATTACGACAGGCGACGGAACATCTGGTTGAGCAGGTACAAACTCGGCAAGTGACCATCAGTCTGATCCCGTTGTTTGGAATGGGGTGGTTTATCCCACGCTTGCCTGCATTTATGCGCGCCAATCCGCAAATTGAAATCAACGTTATCTACGCTAACCATCGTAATTACCTGAGTGATGCTTCTGATATGTCGATTCGTTTTGGTAGCGGGCAGTGGACGGGTTATCAGGCGGAACCGTTAATCTCCGGAAAAATGGTTCCGGTTGCCAGCCGCGAGTTTATTCGTGTACACGGGCATATTGATACCCCGGAACAGTTGCTGCAAATGCCGCTACTGCATGATGAAGAGCGTACCAGCTGGAACCAGTGGTTTCTTCAGCAAAACGTTCGTCGCCAGGTTCGTCGCAGCGGGCCAATGTTTGAAGATGGTTTGCTGACACTGGCCGCCGTTCAGGCCGGGCTAGGCTGTGCGCTAATGCGTGAACCACTGATTGCGCCTTATCTTAACAGTGGCGAATTGGTTAAACTTTGGGACCTGCCCCTGGATGATGGGCGCAACTATCATCTTTGTATTCGTGAAGACAGTGAGATGACCCAGGACGGTAAACTTCTCTATAACTGGTTACGTACTGAAAGCGGCAAAGATATTGGGGTTTAACGGTACAAACGAGAGAGTGGTCAGAATAGAGAGTTCCGAGTAATCATATTCTGCTACTTAATACGCTGGCCGATGGCTATCCAGTCATCATGACATGCGCTAATAAATGACGATATTTATCCGTTATTAATCAAAGATGACTAGCCAGCAGATCTCGCCAGTAAAATATTAAAAATACGCGGTATTTCTGATACCAGTTTAAATATCATAAGTATATTTAATACAATAAAAAAATTATTTATTATCAACTGCTTGATCCTATTTTGAGGTGAGTAATGTCTTTATTATCCGCAACTTTATTACTCTCTGCGCAGATGGCTGAGTACAGATGAATTTTTTTACAGATTCACTCCATCTGTCAATTTGCTCTGTTTGTAGCTCATATCACTATTCTTTACTCTGAAAACCCGACAGATCACCGTTCTAAATGATGCTCGCTGAAACATCATGCTCAAGCTATTGAAATTTCATATTTTGTTTATCTCTGGCACAAATATGTTTCGATTGTATGTCCATATGTAAAAAATATACTATTAATATGAAATATTGTGATATTGGTTGTCTTTTGATGCAAATAACAAGAAATGGAGTGGCAATAATGTTGAAGCAAGTCGCTGTTGCAGTAGGGTTAGCCTGTGCGTGTTTACCCGCTCTGGCATATGAAAATGGCAGTTATGCCCGTGAGACCTTAAATACCCTGATCAATGATTATCCTGGACGTTATAGTGGTACCGCGAACTTTGCTGGTGCGGCAAACTGGATGGAAGAGCGTATGGGAGTGGGCTATACCACTACGCGTCAGAATTTTAACTATACGGTTCGCGGCAACGCGCGTTCAGCGCAAAACGTCTTCGCCTATAATACCGGCCTGAGCAGCGACTATATTATTACGGGCGCTCACTTTGATACCGTCTTTGGGCGCCCGACGCTACAAGGGGTGGATGATAACGCTTCTGGTGCCTCGGTTCTGACCGAAGTGGCGCGCAATCTGAGCGGTATTCAGACGGAAAAAACCCTGGTCTTTGCTGCCTTTGGTGCGGAAGAAGACGGATTGATTGGCTCAAAAGCTATGGTGAATGAATTGATTGCCCGAAACGGTGTTGAGAATCTGAAAGGGATGATCAATATCGACAGTATGGTAACGGGGGATAAACTGTATGCCCATGCCGGTGACAATAGTGTGGCTAATCCTGAACTGGCTAAGCTGCGCGATCAAATGCTGCGGATTGGTAAAGAGTTAAATATTGATATCACCACTAACCCAGGCGGTGACCCCACTTATCCAGCAGGGACCGGTTGTTGCAGTGATGGCAGTAGCTTTAATGACAGATTAGATATTCCTGTCCTCTTCCTTGAAGCCACTAACTGGGATCTCGGTGACTTAGACGGGTATACCCAAACCGATAATCCGGCTATCCCTGGTGGTGCAACCTGGCATAACCCGACCTTCGATAATGAAGCTTTTCTGAACAGCGCCTTAGGTCAGGCTCGTATTGACGAGCGGCTGCGTGATGTTTCTCGTCTGTTGACCCGTCTGTTACTGGAAGCCTCCAGTACTGATCTGCTGCACTCTGCTTATTCAGCTGCTGCAATGCAAGATGCCTTGCAAGATAGCTTGAAACGTCAGCGTCAGTCAGTCAAAGATTTGACCGATAAACGCTGGCTGGTACTGCAAAACAGCTCTCGTGGCGTGGGCACCCTCGACACCGTAGTGGGTGTGGAAGGGACTGCGTATCCATCAAGCGGTTTTGATAAAGAACCCCAACAGCGTTCCCGCCAGGCGATGATCTATGGACTGATTGATTATCAACTGGCAGACGAACTGACCGTCGGTGGTTCCCTGAGCCTGCTGCGTAATAAGGATAAGCTGGATCGTCGTGGCCATCTGGACAGCGATACCTGGCAGGTCGGTCTCTACGGTTTATACAATCAAGCCGGACCATCATGGTTAGGCAGTGAAGTCACCGCAGGACGTTCATCAATCGATACCCGCCGTTCGGTATTCTTACAAGCGAATAATGGCCCGGTACTGCTGGATAACCAGTTGAACGCCAATACCAATGCGCAATTTTTTGCAGCCCGCCTGAATGGAGGATATGACTTCTCCTACGGTGATGTTCGTACCGGCCCAACCGCAGGACTGGATTACGCTCACTACCGTGTTAATGGTTTTGATGACAAGGGTGACCTGCGTACCGGTGTTCGTTATGAGAAGCAGAGCCTGAATTCGGTTGAAGCCAGCCTGGGCTGGCGTTTGCATGGCAAAGTTGACTTTAGCAACACCATGTCGTTGCAACCTTATGCTACTGTTTCCTGGGTACGTGAAATGGCTGATGGCCTTAACTCCAGTTTTACCGTTAAAGACCATGCTGATGGTGTGAGCCGTCGTGTGAATGTCGGTAAAGCAGATAAAGACTTTGGTCGTTCAACGGTCGGTGTTCAGTGGCTGGCTACCGAGAATGTCAATCTTTATACTGAAGTGGGCAGCCGTTTCGCGCATAAAGATGGTTCGCAAACCAACTACAATGTTGGCGCGCAGTGGCTGTTCTAAGCTGATCTGGCTTAGTTAATAACCGGGGCTTTTAGCCCCGGTTATCTGAAGATATGGCCTGATTAATTCTTTCAATGGCGATGAGATTTTCCGCCATCGTCTCGCCCAAGACTTGTACTGCCGTTGAAGCATCTCTGTTCTTCATGGCCAGATAGACTTTAATATGGGTATCAACACTTTCAAGAGTAATACCGAGAGCACGATTTAACTCTTCCAGGTAGTAGTAATAGCTGTCTTTTATCGACAGCATCACGTTATAAAAAACTTTGTTTTGTGAAGCTTTGGCAATTGCCAGATGAAAGTCGAAATCAGCTTCTGAATATTTTTTATAGTCATTTTTATTCACCAGCATACGATTAAGTGCTTGTTCAAGAGAGAGAATATCTTCCGGAGTGGCATGGATAACGGCAAGCTCCATACACTTAAACTCCATCGTCTGGCGGAATATCATCATATCGTGAAACTCTTCTTTACTGAGATTCATCACCGGGCGCAATTTAGTGTTCAGCGTCTGTGGGGTAAAATCTTCGCGGATATAGCTGCCACTTCCCTGGCGAGTGATAACAATTCCGAGATCGCGCAATCGCTGTACCGCACTCCGCACACTGACCCGGCTGACATTTAAAGTACTACATAACTCCAGTTCTGAAGGCAGGCGGCTGCCCGGAGCCCAGCTCCCGTCCATTAATTTTTTACGTAGCTGCTCAAAAACATCATTAACGACATTCTGTTTCTGTGTGGACTTTACGCTCACCGACATTATCCTGTATCGAGATTTCAGACTGCATGACGTGAGTATATAACAGCTGAGAGCTGAGCACGAAGATACCTCTTAATATCAGGCTGACAAGCTATGTTGTCCTACATATTAAGATTGCATCTTATGCTAATCAAACAATTAGAATTCATATTCTAATTTATAAAAACATTCTGTTTTTTCTTTAAAATCCAATAAAATCATAAAATTAAAACAAACCCTGATAAGGTGAAATTTATTTTGTGATCCTGTTTGCATAAATTAACGCTAAATGTTGATCTTTTACTCAGCTAAAATCATGCTCTAAAACCTAAGTTGTCATACATATTTTATGATAAAAATAAGAGGTAGAGACTATGCATGCGTTATTTGATCTCAAGGGCAAAACAGCACTCGTAACCGGATCTGCCCGTGGCCTTGGTCTGGCTTATGCCCAGGGACTGGCATCGGCTGGGGCGCGCGTGATCCTCAATAACTCAAAGGGTGTCGGGCTGCAAAATGCCGTTGATAAGCTGCGTCAGGAAGGCTACGACGTCCAGGGATCCGTCTTTGATGTCACTGATGAAGTGGCGGTCGAAATCGTCTTTGCTGAATTTGATGCCCAAGGCATTGAGATCGATATTTTAGTGAATAATGCCGGTATTCAGTACCGTAAACCGCTGGTAGAGCTGGAGCTGGAAAACTGGCAGAAAGTGATAGATACCAACCTGACCAGTGCCTTTATCGTCGCCCGAGCGGCAGCAAAACGGATGATTGCCCGTGGTAAAGGCGGGAAAATTATCAATATGGGTTCACTGACCAGTCAGGCTGCTCGTCCGACCGTTGCCCCGTATACGGCGGCAAAAGGGGGGGTGAAAATGCTGACTTGTGCGATGGCAGCCGAGTGGGCGCAGTTTAATATTCAGACCAACGCGATTGGCCCTGGCTATATTCAGACTGATATGAATAAGGCTTTGGTCGAAGACCCGGATTTTGACCGTTGGGTCAAGAGTAGCAACCCATCACAGCGCTGGGGCGACCCAAAAGACTTAATTGGTGCGGCCATTTTCCTGTCATCCTCGGCCTCAGATTATATTAACGGGCAGATTATTTATGTCGACGGTGGCTGGCTGGCGGTTTTATAACAGTTAATGGTAATACCCCAGGTATACTTCAAGTTGCTGGGGTGTTGCCTGTGTTCAGACAGTTGAATCACATCGTTTGTTTTGGCTTCCAGAGCGCTATTTATCTGGTTTTAAATGAAGCACGTAATCGCCGTCCTGAATGATATTTGTACGATGGGATATCGCGACAATTGTGGTGTCATGAGCAATATTGCGCAGCAAAGAGAAAATACTCAGTTCTGTAGCTTCATCAAGTGCTGAGGTGACTTCATCCAGCAGCAGTAGTCTGGGCTTACCAAGCAGGGCACGGGCTATCGCAAGACGCTGACGTTCACCCCCACTCAAAAGAGCTCCTCGTTCACCGATTAAAAAATTGAGCTGGCCAGGTAAATTCAATATTTTATCCGTAAGATGTACAAGACCCAGAACATTCATGATGTCTTCATCACTGAAGTTACGACCGACAAGAATATTTTCCCGGACGCTTAGGTTCATCATCATGGGATCCTGAGGGACATAACCTGTGCGTTTCAGGTGACTGTTCACGGGAATTAATTTCAACTCCTTACCTGATACCATAATCGAACCCGTGTAGCTATTCTGCATTCCTAGCATGGAAAACATTAAAGTAGATTTACCTGACCCTGACGGCCCCATGATAAAGTTGACTTTTCCGGGCTTAAAAACTGCAGATATATTATTTAAACAGTTACCTTCAGAAGAAGCGTAACGAAAAGAAACGTTCTTTAACTCCATCGATAATGTGTTTTGGTTATCGATAGAGTTATCTGCAGGGTGTGACGGGCCATTCTGTTTATCACAGTACTGACTCAGCATAATGTGAATCGGTTCTGCCATACCTCTGGCAATAATGAAGTCTCTCAGTGAGGAACCTATCATTTCGAAGGGCCTGTTTAGCTGTATCAGAACCATACTGACCAGGACCAGTTGATTAACTTTCCCGCCAGTGTCATTTAGCCATAAAATAATGGCGAAGATCATTACGTACTGCATTAAAAGAAGTAATGACTGAGCAAAACCGTAGCCAAGTCTGACATTGTAAAAATTTATCCAGCTATTCTTAGAGGATTCGTTCTGCTTTTCATAAAGTGAGGCTACCCACTTTTGACCAAGAAAAACCTTAACAGAAACGATATTAGAAATGATATTACCCAATAGATTAGCACTTTCGTTGAATTTATCCTGTGCATGTTTCTGATGATAATTTGTGACCTTATTGCTCTTCAGTGTCAAAATGACAACAAAAAACCATAGAAAACAACGAATAGCGCAACCAACCAGTCAATATATTTGCCAATAAGAATGAATGACAGAAGTATATCGAAAAAACCACCCAGCATTACCATCAAAAAAAGTTGTATATATATTTTATTTGACTGGTGAAGCCCCTGTAGCAGTGCGGATATTTTTCCCGGATTATGACTTATAAATAAATCAGGGCTGGCATTAATAATGGCAAAGACTATTCTTTTCCCGGTTGAGAATCTGACCTCCTGCTCAATCCGGTTGCAGAGGGTCATTTTAACATCCTGCAGATAGCGTATTATTGCAATGGATAATGAAAACAGCACCAGATACAGAAAAACTGAATTAAGTTCGAGATGGCCGAACTGTTCAATCGCATAAGAAAAAATAAGTGGGCCTGAGACCGCGCAGATAGATGAAACCAGTGTTGCAGCGAGGAACAGCAGGATAATAAACCGGCAATGACTGATCCCATCATGCAAAACAGCAAACTGAACAGGTAACAAAAGAGACCTGAGTTTATTTATCATAAAACATCATCCAATCGTTTAATGCCGAAAGTCGGATTAAAGCAGCCGCCGTATCTGAGTCAGCCCCACGTCTGATTATTTTTTGCAGAATAGCTGATGATACAAATCCATACCTGCAAACGGGACCGTTCACAAGACATTCAGCGATAAATTTATAATCATATCGGCTGAGGATTTCACGTCCAGCACCTTTACTTGTTCGGTAAAAAATCTCATCCGGAAGTTCATTTTTGAAGGCATAACGCTCTGCAGCGCGACAGTTCCCGTCTGCCATATGGAATATCCTGGGAGCCTGCAAAGAAGCCTTAATCAGCGGCCAGAAAATAAATGCTTTCCTTTCCTGAATATCAAAGCCCCGGATGGTTAGACGATTGAATTCTGCGTTTCTCATCCCATAGAATTGAAAAAGCCGGGATGTCTGCATGTCTATCAGAGCATGTTCGTTTGGCATCATATTGGCTTTTTCAGGCTTTGTGACGTTTAAAAATGCTGAGTCAGGAAAACGCTTCTCACCAAAAAAATGGCTCCTGTAACGAGCCAGTTCTCTCCCGTTTACTGTATCATGCAGAATTGACCAGAATGAGCGTCTCTGCTGGATAGCCAGTCCCGATATGACTTTTATAAATGATAAAGCGGAAAAACACCTACCCAATAGTTCCTTCCAGATAACTGTCTGATTCATTTTTAAAAAGAGCTGATCGCCTCCATCACCAGTCAGTATCATATGGCAGCCAGACTGGGCTGTTTCCCTGAACAAAAGTGCTTGAATACCCACTGCTGCTGACATTTTACAAGGTCGGGGAGAGGGCATAAGTAATTCCGGTGAGAGGGAATAACGTGAGGATAACGAATTTATTTCCACTTCAATTGGTTTACCTTTCACTTTTTCCGCAATGAGCCTGAAGTAAAACCTTTCATCACCGTGGTAATCCTCTTCTGAATAACAATTAATTAAAGTGACAGGCCGTTCAGGATAAATAATATTTGCAACGATGGCTGCAACAGACGAATCAATCCCCCCTGAACAGGCGATGCTGAACTCATGCTTAAACAGCCGAGTTTTGTGCCTGACACTGTTGATTATCAATCGTCGAAAATTATCAACAGTTTGACCAAAATCCTTGTCATATTCTGTACGCAGCGCCGCAACTATTTCTGATAAGCGGTCTTTTTGCTCGAACACTCCTCCGATAAAGGACAGAATCGCACCACTCAGTAATTCATTTATTCCAGAAAGACCTGTTTCCGGGGTGCACCATGCGGGATTCAGCAGCCATCCAGATAAATATGAAGTATTAAAAGACGGAGGATTATTAATTATTTTTTTTCGGAGAATAATACCCTGACCATAGTTCAATTTTATTTTTTATCAAAAGTGTAAAAAACAATAAATTCTGAGAATGGGGGTCTGATGATGGCAAAGTCATCGCCTTCCACGACCATGATAACTATATCTCCGGAATAGTTATCATGTAAAATATTTACAGATTCCTGAAAAGATTTACCATATAAAAAATGGATATCTATTTCCGTTTCCTCCCCTGTTGCTGAGCATACGGGAGAGTTTAGACAGATAATATGTTTGTTATCTATAGATACTTCCCAGTATGAACAGGCAGTTGTGGTAAGATCATCATAGATTATTTTCATTTTGATATCTCAGGATTACGGCATAATCTTCAACTGCAATTTTCTTATCATTTAGAATTATATTCTGACTTTCAATCCAAGCATGTGCTGAAAATGGCGGGTATTTAACGCCAATAACCAATTCAAGAGGTTTGACATATCGACTCAAGAATAAAAAACAACACACTGAATCCTGAAGGCATAGCGGTCTCTGTGGTAGAAAATTTCTAAGATACTGATATAAAGTTGAGTGTTTTTTAATTTCCGCTATGCTCGAAAAATCCATTTTTTTATTTCCAGAGCGCAATTTCAAAATATTAATTTGTTTTTCTATGAATTCCTTTCTATACTTTAGAGACAAAATATACGAGCAAAAAAAATGTGAGATAACCTCAAAGGAGGGAATGAGTTTATCCGGCCAGTGTAGATTGTCACGAAGTCTGGAAATGTATTTTACATGCAGCTCTTCAGCCTCTGAGTCCCGGAGCTCTTCTTTACTAAGAAGATAAATATTTTTCCCAAGGTCCAGGAATATCAGTCTTCCATTTGAATATGTTTTCAGATAACTGAATTTTTTTCTTCCATGATATTAGCCTTGAATGTAAAATGAGGGGAATGCTCTCCCTCCATGAAATAGACTCCGGAGTTTTATTTTTCATATATTCTGACTAAATAGGTTCCTCTGAAATCATAGCCTCTAGTTAATTCAGTCGCATCGGCAATTTCTGAAATTTCCACTTCATTTATTTCTGTTGAATCTTCCAGATTAGTTTCCTCAAAAACATTTATTGGCAATGTTGCCATGAATTAAGCTATACGAAATTCTATGTTCCGTAAAGTAAAGCGATATAATATTTTATTCTATTGCGCAAGTCAGAGTGACACATATTTACTAAAATATAAAATAATTGCGGATTAAATTATTTGTTTTTAATATCACCATCACTTTAATGATTAAACATATTAAACCCACTATCAATAAAATTATGCTCTTATATTTAATTCATACGAAATAGACATACTGCACATTTTTTCAATCATCCATTCAATAATATTTAAATGATTTTCAGATAATAAATTTAATGAGATTATAAATTGTCGACTATATCTATCGGTGGTCACTAGGCACAAAATTACTGTGCAAAATAGTCGTTCACTTTGATGGAACTCAGCCCGGATTGTGCCGAGTCTTTCCAGTTGCCTGACCATCGTTCCGGCACAATCCGCCGCAGGTTGCTTTCTGCGTGCTTAGTCTTCTACAGAAAAGGGAAGCATATATCCGTTATACTTCAACTTGCCTGGGTGGTGCCTTCGCAAAACGACTCGAATTATTTTGGGTATACACTGTAGTGGCTTCGAATATGCTTCTGCCATCCTTGATTTGACTGTACGCCCACGGGTGTTTTATCATCCGTGGATTATCACATCCTATAAAGAGGTATTCGTCCAATGCGCAATTAATGCCCACCGTCAGTGTTGACGGTCCGTTTTCAGCTCCTTCTGGGGGTTGTTCTGGTGCATTAATTTTAAGGTTATTGTATGACGAATACTTTGCTGACGCTGGAAGGCGTCTCGCTTATTTTGCCTGATGGCAAACTTCTATTTTCCCATCTTAACGCGCAGTTTGATACTCGTCACACCGGTATGGTAGGGCGAAATGGGGTCGGTAAAAGTCAGCTTGCCAGGATTCTGGCAGGGATCATTATGCCGACCACCGGGTACTGCTATGGCTCAGAAAAGGTCCGTTATCTGGCACAGCATCTGTCGGCGCAGCGCTATCATAATGTGGCGATGCTGGCGGGTGTTGATGTTCCATTAGCCGCATTAGCACGGATTGAAGCAGGTAGCACCTGTCAGGATGATTTTGATTTAGTGGGGGACCGCTGGGATATCCGTCAGCGCCTGCAAAAACAGCTCGCTTCAGCGGGACTGGATTATCTCTCGCCAGAGACGGCAACCAGCAAACTAAGTGGTGGGGAAGCGATGCGGGTTGCGTTAAGTGGGGCGATATTATCTGAACCGGACTTTCTTATCCTCGATGAACCGACTAACCATCTGGATAGCGCCAGTCGAGAAGCCTTAATGGAGCAACTGCAGCGCTGGCCTCGGGGTCTGCTGGTGATAAGCCATGACAGACGCTTACTCCAGCAGATGGAGGTTATTGTTGAACTCTCGTCGTTGGGGTTGCGTAGTTATGGCGGTAACTATGACTTTTATCAGCAACTAAAGGCACAGAAAACGGCTAGCGCTGTACAACAGCTTGAACATCTTAAAGTCGAGCGTAAACGTACAGAACAAGCGCTACGTGAGAAACGTGAACGGCTTGAAAAACGCCAGTCGCGTGGTAGCCGTCTTGGCAAAGAGGCCAATCAGGCGAAGATTTTGCTCGGTCGCCAGAAGGGGCGTAGTGAGGCTTCAATGGGTAAGCAAGAGAAACAGGACGCAGAAACCCAGGCTCAACTCAATGGGCAAGTACAGAATGCGGCTCGCCAGCTTGAGCACGTTCCCCAGATTGTGATGCATACTCATTCACCCTTCAGGGCTTTATCACACCAAGTTGCCACGCTGACTAACGCCATATTGCCTTTTGCTACAGCCCCTTTTAATTCTCTTAACCTGACGATTTATGGTGGTCAACGGATAGGGGTGACGGGTCCAAACGGTTGTGGTAAATCGACATTGCTAAAAATCTTAGCGGGTCAGTTAACATTAGTCTCAGGATTGTGCGATGTGCGGGTAAACACCGCCTTGCTGGACCAGCAGCTTTCCTTGCTGAATCCACAACGCAATGTGCTGGAACAATTGCTGGCGGTGAATACGCAGGCAGGAGAATCTCAACTACGTATGCAACTGGCCCAGCTCGGTTTAGATGCCACACGTATTTCATTGCCTTGTAGTCAGCTCAGTGGCGGAGAACAGCTTAAAGCGGCGCTGGCAACGGTGATTTATGCCGACCCACCGGCACGTTGTTTACTGCTCGATGAGCCGAGCAATCATCTGGATCTTATTTCATTGCAGGCTTTAGAATCGTTACTTAACCAGTATTCAGGGACATTGCTGGTCGTCTCGCATGACGAGGTATTTCTCAGCCAAATTGGCCTGACTCACCGGCTGATAGCAGGAGAGCGTGGCTGGGAACTTAAGGCGGACTGAAAGATTAGATATCTGCTCAGCATCGGAATGCTGAGCAGATAACGTATTATTTAGCGGCTAATAAACAGAGTTTCCGTGCTACCTGATAAGAGGCTTCAAAAGAACTGAGGGGTAGAAACTCAAACCGTGAGTGGAAATTATGTGCACCGGTAAAGAAGTTGGGTGTTAATAAGCCTTTCGCTGACAGGGCTGCGCCATCAGTACCACCCCGCATAGGGATAACTTTTGCTGGAATATTCAGTTCCTCCAGGGCGGTGAATATCAGGTCAATCGCGCGGCGGTCTTCACCAATGGCATTGCTGATATTGCTGTAAGTATCGCTGATATTATATTTGACTTGGGCGGTAGGGTACTGAGAGGCAAATTTTTCTGCCACATCGATCAATTGCTGCTTTCTGTCAGCAAAGCGGGCTAAATCAAAATCACGAATATTCGCTTTGAGCACCGCCTCACTTTGGCTGGCTTCCAGGCCATTAAACCAGATATAACCTTCCCGGCCTTCGGTATGTTCAGGCGTTTGTTGGCGGTCAAAATGACTGATGTAATCTGTGGCCATCAACAGAGGATTAACCAGCACTCCTTTGGCTGACATTGGATGACTGGTTACACCAGTAAAGGTGATTTCGGCATGTGCAGCATTAAAGTTTTCATAGACCACTTCACCGATTTCACAGCAGTCAATGGTCCAGGCAAAATCAACATCAAATCGCGCCAGATCGAGAGCTTTTGCGCCACATAAGCCAATTTCTTCGTCAGGTACAAAAGCGACTACAATATCTCCGACGGAGTCCGTTGCAGCTAAGTTTTCCAGTAATGTCATAACAACGGTTACTGCCGCTTTATTATCGGCTCCCAGTACGCTGGTGCCATCGCTGAAAATAATTTCTTCACCCGAGTAGGGAAGAATCTCAGGATGTTCATCGATTTTTAACCAGATATCCTGCTGTTGATTCAGACAAAGATCTTCGCCGATAAAGGGTAATATTTGTGGATGAATTTCAGCGGATAAACCGACATCGACAGTATCTATATGGGTAATAAATCCAATACGTGGCGCGCCGGGAACATTACCTTTTCTTACTGCTGTCACGGTAGCAAATTCATCAATAATAATATCGTCAAGCCCTAAAGCTTGTAATTCATCAGCCAGCAATTTTGCCATCTCTTTTTGCCCGGGGGTACTCGGTAAAGTATTAACCCGTGGGTCGCTTTGACTGGTGATGGCCAAATAACGAAAGAAGCGTTGCGTTAACTGAAACTGTAACGAAGACGACATAATTGGGTCCTTATTAAAAATAGCGGTATCTCAGTATCTGAATTTAATGTTATTTATGGCAAGGACTTTTATTTTTTTCTTGTGAGTTACAGAATTAGGAATAGGTATGAGAACAAAGATAACCACTCTTGCTATGGCCATAACAGCTTTATCATTCAGCGCTAGTGTTGCTGCAAATACGCTGGTTTTTTGCTCTGAAGGCTCGCCTGAAAATTTCAATCCACAGCTCTATACCTCTGGAACCAGTGTCGATGCCAGTGCGGTGCCGATTTATAATCGGCTGGTGGATTTCAAAGTCGGTACCACAGAATTAATTCCTAGTCTGGCTGAAAGCTGGGATATCAGTGAAGATGGTAAAGTATATACTTTCCATCTCCGTAAAGGCGTCCAGTTCCAAAGTAATAAATATTTTAAACCCAGCCGTAATTTCAACGCTGATGATGTGATTTTTTCGTTTATGCGACAAAAAGATCCTCAGCATCCGTACCATAAAGTCTCTAATGGTAATTACTCAAATTTTAACAGTATGGAATTTGGTAAGCTGATCACCAGTATTGATAAAGTCGACGACAATACGGTGCGGTTTACCTTATCGCGACCTGACTCACCCTTTATTGCTGCGTTGGGCTGGTATTTTGCCTCGATCATGTCCGCAGAATACGCTGATGCGATGATGAAAACAGGGACTCCTGAACGTGTGGATATGGAGCCTATTGGCACCGGTCCTTTTGAACTCAAGCAGTATCAAAAAGATTCGCGTATCCTCTATACCGCTTTTCCAGAATACTGGGAAGGGAAGGCGAAACTTGATCGCCTGATTTTCTCCATCACACCCGATGCTGCCATTCGTTACGCTAAACTGGAAAAAAATGAGTGCCAGGTGATGCCATTCCCGAACCCCGCTGATTTACCACGGATGAAGGAAAATAAAAATATTAACCTGATGAGTAAGTCAGGCCTGAATACTGGCTTCTTATCTTTTAATACTCAAAAAGCACCACTGGATAACGTGAAAATTCGTCAGGCGCTGGCGATGGCAATCAATAAACCTGCCATTATTGAAGCGGTATTTAATGGCAGTGGTACTCAGGCTAAAAACCTGCTCCCACCTGGCGTGTGGAGTGCAGACGAAAAGCTGGAAGACTATGCCTATGACCCTGAGGGAGCGAAAGCTTTATTGAAAGAGGCGGGTTATGACTCGGGTAGCACCATTGATCTCTGGGCAATGCCTGTTCAACGTCCTTATAATCCCAACGCTCGTCGTATGGCGGAGATGATTCAGGCAGACTGGAAGAAGGTGGGAGTCAATGCCAAAATTGTCACTTATGAATGGGGTGAATACTTACAACGTCTGAAGAATGGAGATCATCAGGCTGCATTAATGGGCTGGACCACGGCGACAGGAGACCCGGATAACTTCTTTGGACCTCTGTTTACCTGTACCGCTGCACAAGGTGGGTCTAACTCAGCGAAATGGTGCTATCCACCCTTTGATAAGCTTATTGAAGACGCAAGAACAGAAAGCGATCAAAGCAAAAGGGCCATTATCTATCAGCAAGCGCAACAGATGATGCATGATGAGATGCCAGCGGTGATGATTGCACACTCGACTATTTTCGAACCCGTTCGGGTTGAAGTTACCGGGTATGAAATTGATCCTTTCGGGAAACATATTTTCTATCAGGTAGACAAAAAATAAACTGATTAAGCCTCTTCACTTTCAGGGTGAAGAGGCTTACGTGAAAAAATATCCGCTAGTCCATTATTCAGAAAAAATCCAGAGCAAAGAAAAATAATATTTATTACCCTGTATAATATTTCTTTAGTGTCTATACCCGTCATACTTCAAGTTGCCTGGGCGTTGCTGTGAGTACAGCAAAATCACATGGTATGCCTATGCTCATCGACTGTCCTCACCTTGTGCCTACAAGCAACTCGAATTATTTAGGATATATATTGTCGATGTGTGACCAGATTATTCCGAATGGCGAAGGTCAGGTAATTAACTCCGTTACTATGTAAGTGAAAACTATTTTTATTCAATTAATATTGTAACTCTTGAAAAGAGATTTTTATCTCTGATGGAACAATATCAGTTACAGCGTGTCCACAATAGCGAAAAAACAGATCCCAGGATAAGTTGACTACTGTTATCTTATGTCAGCTATTTATTATTGATTGCTATTTTTTATTCCTGATATGGATGGTCGGGTTGACAATAACTTATCGAGTTTTAAGAGATGAAATCCTTAGTAAAGTATGGAACAGCTTTTGGCCTTTGTTTCATTTTGCTGTATTTAGTCCCTCTGGATGCCAGAGGATTATGGCAGCCGGATGAGACGCGTTATGCAGAAATCAGTCGTGAAATGTTACTGTCAGGAAATTGGATTGTGCCCCATTTTCTTGATTTACGTTATTTTGAAAAACCGATTTTAGGTTACTGGATAAACACAGTTAGCCAGTTTATCTTTGGGCATAATAATTTTGCTGTACGTTTTGGCTCAGTATTATGTACCACGTTAAGTGCTTTACTAGTGGCCTGGCTGGCATTTCGATTATGGCGAGACAGGACTGTCGCTGCGTTATCCGGGGTTATCTTCCTTACTTTTTTCCTGGTCTATGGCGTAGGTACCTATTCGGTGCTCGACCCTATGGTGACCTTGTGCCTGACTGCAGCTATGTGCTGTTTTTGGGCTGCCAGCACCGCGAATACTGCCGCCGCCAAGGTGGGGGGATATATATTACTGGGCTTTGCCTGTGGGTTAGGGGTGATGAGTAAAGGATTTCTGGCACTTGCCATCCCTGTTATTGGTGTTTTACCTTGGGTGGTACTACAAAAACGTTGGAAGGAGCTGTTTTTATTTGGCCCGATTGCTGTAGTGAGTGCAATAGCGATTGCCTTGCCCTGGGCCGTAGCGATAGCTAAAGCTGAACCTGATTACTGGCATTACTTCTTCTGGGTGGAGCATATTCAGCGCTTTGCTGAAGACGATGCACAACACAAAGCTCCGTTCTGGTATTACCTTCCTATTTTCATCGTCGGTTGTATGCCATGGCTAGGTTTATTACCGGGGGCACTAAAACGCGGATTCCAGGAGCGTAGTGTACAGAATGGTTCTTTCTATCTATTAGGCTGGGTCATCATGCCATTACTGTTTTTTAGTATTGCAAAAGGCAAGCTACCGACCTACATCCTGCCTTGCTTTGCTCCGCTGTCTATTTTAATGGCGCGTCATGCAGTGATACTGGCTAAAAACAAGGCTCTGACCTTACGGGTTAACGGCTGGCTGAACCTGCTATTTGGCGTGATTGGTTTCTTTATCGTGTTAGTCGCTCTTGCCCCCTGGGGACCCGCGAAACAGACTTTATATGATGCCAGTGAAGTGAATAAAGTCATGCTTGGCGGTCTGGCTTTTATTGTCTGGGCCTTAGTTGGGGCGATAACACTATTTCACAGTGAACGCCGTTGGTTCTGGGCCGCTTGTTGCCCATTGGGTATCGCGTTACTGGTGGGATTTGCTATTCCAAACGCCGTCGTGCATTCAAAGCAACCGCAAGCCTTCATTGAGGCCGTACGCCCACAGTTGGCCGACAGCCAGTATATTCTGGCCAATAATACTGGGCTTGCTTCGGGAATAGCCTGGCAGATGAAACGCAGCGATATCGACTTATATCATTCCCAGGGTGAATTGAGATATGGTCTGACCTATCCTGGTAACGAGGAAAGATTTACCACACCTGAAGAATTTCCACAGTGGCTGGAAACACACCGTCGTACCGGGAATGTCGCCCTGGTTTTGTTGCTCTCTAATGGGCGAAAACTCGAACAGATGACCCTACCTCCGGCAGATGATACCTACAGTGACGGGCGTCTGGTGTTGTTGCAATATCTGAAACACCCCTGATACAGATTAACCCGCTGGCCAGGCTTTGAGTCTGCATTTAACTGATAGTGAGACGCAAAGCTAAATCTTTCGGATAGGGATCGAAGTAGTTTTGCGTCAGTAAATAGTTATCCGGATATTCGGCAAGATAGTGTTTCAGCAAGGTGATAGGGGCGAGTATTGGCAAAAATCCGGCACGATAGTGAAGAATTACCTCGCTTAACTCACCTCGCTGACGTGAGTTAAGCTGATTCCGGAAGTAGCCCTGAATATGCATCAATACATTGGTGTGGCTTTTCCGTGAAGCGTTTTTCTTTAACAATGCCATCAACTTTTCACGATATACCACGAAAAATGCGGCCAGATCATCCCACTGATGTAACGAGGCGATGAAGGAGCCTATTTCACGCTGGCCTGCTGGAGTATGCGACAGAAGCTGGAGTTTATAGCGGCTATGAAAGTCCAGTAATGAACCTCGAGTAAGCCCCTTTTTACGAAGCATATTTAGAGAATGTAAGGCGAAAACGCGTTCAATAAAGTTTTCTCGCAGCATGGGATCATGCAGACGACCATCTTCTTCTACGGGTAGCCATGGATAGGCTTCCATCAGGGCTTTAGTGAACAGGCCGACTCCCTCTTTGCGCCCACGATTGCCTTTTTCATCATAGAGTCGGACTCGCTCCATGCCACAGCTCGGTGATTTAGCACAGACGATAAAGCCAGCAATATCCCCGAGTTGAGGCAGATATGACGTGGTGAAATCATTCATCTTCTCGGTTAAATCATCGTGAGGTGCATGGGTAAAGCGTATATGGAGAGAGTCGTTACCGTCTTGAACCAGGCGTAATGCCGGGCGAGGAACAGGCAGCCCTATCGCCATTTCTGGGCAGACCGGTTTGAAACTCACCCAGGGAGCCAGTACATCCATCACAAAACCGGTACGTTTATGCCCACCGTCAAAACGTACGGTTGAGCCAGTCAGACATCCACTGATCCCAATGACAGGCTGTGTACTCATGGTTTGGTCCTCCTCAGGATTCTTTGCGCGTGAAGAATAGAGTGACAGTGGCAACAGTGACGCCAAATTTCTTCATTTCAGTTTTATTGAACAGATGCTTATTGTCCTGTAAATACATCCAGTCATCGAAGTGAAGCAGCCAGGTCTTACCCTCAGCCGTGATATTCATGCTATAGCGCCAGTTAAAGGCATTACCTGCTGTCTGACCGGTCGCGATACCTTCAATATCGTTGGCAGTACCTCGGTAACTATCGGCGCTGATACGTTGGATATGCCATACCCGTTGCTGCCTCTCACCGTCGTTATAAATAAATTGTTCATTAAGTGTCAGGGTGTCACCGACTACTTCACCATTAATATCAACATGAAAGCGACGCAGCTGTTTACCACTTCTATCTTGCACCATTCCCCAGGCTTCTGTTTTGCCCTGAAAATATTGGAAAATATCAAGCGTTGGCTGTTGATTCTGGTACTCCTTGACCTCGGCACTACAACCCGCCAGCAGCATCATTGCGATACCAGACTTCAGGATGCGTTTCATTTTTAGCCTCCGATCAGCTGCTTACGCAGTTCAGGATATTGTGTATGGGGACTGAGCCAGATAGCCAGAAAGTGGCGGCTAAACGAAGCCGACTGATGAGGACCCAGTGGGGTAAAGATTTTTTGTGTGGCACTGGCGCGATACCAGAATTGTCCTTGTTGATGGTTAAAAACAAAAGCCAGCTGACTACCCGGAGCCACGTCAGGCCAGAGTGTTTTCAGCATGCTTAACCAGGCTTCACTTTGTGGCTCTTGCTTCAGAATACCCAGGGCTTGCCATTGGTCGCGGGTGGCATTGACCAGCTTATCGCCAGCGATATCACGCCGATAAGTAATAATCAGTGTCTGATCCTGATTAATCCCCTGATAGTGACCCTCTGGCGTCAGCAACTGAGAGGTATAAAGCGTAAAGGGTCCCCAGCTAAAAGTAGCGCTCCCTACTGAACGCCAGCTTAGCCAGTCGGCAGCACAGGCAGACGGACTACTGGCGACCAGCCAAAGGAGGGGCAGTATTAACGCACGCATGATGGTCTCCTGATCAGTACATGAAAAAACAGCATCAGCACCAGCCACCCGACCACCATCTCGCTTAATACAATAGCAGCCGGCATCAGAAACGTTATCGCCCCAAGATGCTCACCGATAACATAAGCTGCCGGGCCACCGAGAGTGGCTAACAGCACAAGCTTGCTCCGCGATAATGTGCTGATACTAGTCAGCCAAGTCCAGACAGTGGCGAACATTAACCATAAGGCTACCATCCACAGGGGAAACAGTAGCTCACTGTTAAACGCAATCAGTCCCGTCAATACCCAGACCATGTCGAGGGCGCAACCCATAATCGCCAGCAATAGGGCATAGCGGCGTTGTACTGGTGATAGCATCAGAAAAGCCAGTATCGCTAAAGCCAGCCATAATAAGAGGCCGCGCTCGCGAAACATCACCACCAGTGCCCAGTAAATATCGAAGGCAACCGCTATCAGTAACAGTTGTCCGGGACGTTTCATACACGTTCCGCGGTCAGTTGCACGACGCTAATCGTTCGAGCATTAAACCCGGCTTCGCAGTAACTTAAATAGTAGAGCCACATCCGCTGAAAGCGCTCATCAAAGCCGAGTTTTTCTATCTCTGGCCAGGCCTGAATAAAACGCTGCCGCCAGTGCACCAGCGTCAGGGCATAGTCGGGTCCCATATCAAACAGATTACGGACGACAAAATCGGTGTGCTTAGTCATCACCGCATTCATTGCTGTGATGCTCGGTAGAAATCCGCCCGGGAAGATATAACGCTGGATAAAATCGACGCTTTTACTGTAATCGCGATAACGCTGATCTTGAATGGTGATCGCCTGGATAGCCATCTTGCCACCGGGTCGCAGACGATCCTGGCAAGTCTGAAAGAATGCAGGTAGATAGCGTTTTCCTACTGCTTCAATCATCTCTATCGATACCAGCTTGTCGTATTCTCCGGTCAAGTCACGATAGTCGCACAACAAGACTTGTACTTGGTTCTGTAAACCCGCCCGGGCAATTCTATCCGTTGCCCAGATATACTGCTCCCGTGACAGTGTGGTGGTGGTCACTCGGCAACCATAGTAACGGGCTACATATTCCGCCATCGCACCCCAGCCAGTGCCAATCTCTAATAAATGATCCTCGGAGGTGAGGGCGAGTTGTTCGCACAAACGGGCCATTTTTGCCTGTTGAGCATCAGCGAGGCTCTGTCCTTCGCTAGTGAACAACGCACTGGAGTAGAGCAGTTCCTCATCGAGAAAAGAGGCGTAAAATGCGTTGCCCAGGTCATAATGAGCGGCAATGTTTTCACGTGCCTGGTGGCGATGGTTCCGTCGTGTCCAGTGGCGTAGCCGCTCAATCAGTCGCCCTGACAGACGGAAGCCGCTTTCCAGCCGTCCCATAACTTTGCTATTAAGCGCTAAAATCTGTAATAACGGTGTTAACTGATGTGAGTCCCATTTTCTCTCCATCCAGGTTTCGGCGGCGGCAATGCTTCCCCCGATTAGTAGTCGCCAATAAACTATCGGATCGATAATTCGGATATCGGCATAGAGAGCACCAGAGCGTTCGCCAAAATGGAATGTTTGCACTCCTTCATATACCGTGACAGAGCCGCCGCGAATATTGCTCAACAGGCGAAAGAGTAGACGACGCGCGATACGGACGTTGCGCGTAATGGTCGGTTCAAGCGCAAAACCAGGGTTCGTCATAGGCGATCACTCTTACTTTTAGGGTGGCTGTGAATAGGCACGCGCTTAAGCCACAGGCGCAGCGCTTGCCAGTAAATAGCGAAGACGGTTTTTAGCGTCATCAATGGGATGCGCAGCAGTAGCGAGCGCAGTGCTACACGTGTCAGTGGTTCACGGGTTAGTACTAGGGTGGCGTCAAAAACTTTGCTCTGTTGATGATTTTCGATATGCATCTGCAGTGTTTTATCAGGGCTGTTGAAGCGCCAGTGATAGATCATATCCATGGGATTAAATGGCGAGACATGGAAGGCTTTTTTCAGCGGTCGGGCCTGCTGGCCATCGACGGCATAATAATGCCGTTCATTCCAAGGGGTGTTGCGAACCTCAGTCAGTATCCAGCGTAATGTTCCAGATGGCTCATAGCAGTAATAGAAATTGACCGGGTTAAAATGGAATCCGAAATAGCGTAGCTGGGTGAGCAACATTACCCGGCCTTCAGGACGCTCACCGATCAGGTTTTCCAGTCGATTTAATACCTGTTCTTTAAGCGGCGTACCTAGCGGATAATCAACATCATAAAATGACGCTGGCGCAAATCGATTATGACGAATGCCAACTAATTTCAGCATCTCTAGTTCATCCAGGTCGATCCAGGCCATAAACATGCGATAGCGAAAGCTGTGCGCTTTGGGGCTGAAACGTCGATGACGCAAGACTCCCTGATAGAAGCAACTGTTCATTTTATTGTCCTTTTATCGAGGCAATCGCCTGGACGACATCGAGGGCACTACGGACACCGTCCTCATGAAAACCGTTGTACCAGTAAGCCCCGCAGAACCAGCTACGCTGCTGACCATTAATCTCACGGCGACGCGTCTGGGCGCGCCAGCTTTTCTGATTAAACAGCGGGTGCTCATAGATAAAGCGTTGCCAGACCTTGCTATCATCAATCGTGGAATCAGGGTTCAGGGTTACGCAGAACAATGGCGCATCCTCTGGTAATCCTTGCAAAATATTCATGTTGTAAGTGACACAGGCACTGGTATGGTCTTGCTCGCTCAGACGATAATTCCAGCTGGCCCAGGCAGGCTTACGGACAGGAAGCAAGCCTGCATCACTGTGCAATACCACTTCATTTCGCTGCCAGCTAATATTGCCAAGAACTTCTTGCTCGGCATTGCTCGGTATTTCCAGCATTGCCAGGGCTTGTGTCGAGTGGCAGGCGAAGATGACCTGATCGAAGGCATAAGTCGATTCAGCCAGCCTGACTTCGACACCTTCGCTATGGCGGATAACCTGTTTTACCGGCGAGTTAAGGTGCAGGGTAAGGCTGTCTCCCAATTGTGCCAGTATCGCCCGAACATATTCCCGTGAACCACCAGGAACAACATACCATTGCGGACGGTGGGTGATGTCCAGTAGGCCATGATGTTCAAAGAAGCGCAAAAAGAGTGACAGAGGAAAACTGCGGATTTCCTGAAGTGAAGAAGACCAAATAGCAGCGCCCATCGGCAGAATATAATGACGCGCGAAAAAGGCACTGAAGCGGTGCTGGTTAAGGAATGATTGCAGCGTAGCATGTTCATCCATACCCTCTGCAAGTGTCTTTTTTGCCAGCTTATTAAAGCGCAGAGTCTCTTTCAGAAACCCCCAAAATACAGGATTGAACAAATTTCTGCGTTGAGCAAAAAGTGATAACAGAGTGTGTCCGTTATACTCCAGCCCACTCTGCGGATTATGAACCGAGAAACTCATCTCTGTTTTTTGCCCATGGATCCCCAGTTCACTGAGCAAGCCCATAAAGCGTGGATAGGTTCGATCGTTGTAGACAATAAATCCAGTATCAATCGCAAAAGATCCTTGTGGCGTGGTGATATCCACCGTCGCTGTATGCCCGCCCAGAGTGCTTTGTGCTTCGAACAGTGTCACTTGATGATGACCTGCCAGTCGCCATGCACAGGTCAGTCCGGCGATTCCGCTGCCAATAATTGCTATCTTCATGAACGCACCATTCTACGTAATATTACGCGCTGAATAACCGCAGGAAGCCCGGATAACAGGCGAAGCATCAGACCCAGCCCCGTTGGAAAGGCGATATCTGTTTTTCCCTTTGCGATACCATGACGAATCGCTTTCACGGCTTGCTCAACACTGACCAAACCAGGCATAGGAAAATCATTTTTACGGGTTAGTGGTGTGTCGACAAAGCCGGGTGAGACAACAGTGATGGCAACGCCTCTTGGCTCCCAGTCCAGTCGTAAACTATGGGCAAACCAACTCAGTGCTGCCTTAGATGCACCATAGGCTTCTGCGCGTGGAAAGGGGAGCCAGTGTGCCATTGAACTGACCAGTACCACACGGTTGCCGGGTACCAGTTGAGCTTGTAGAGCGGCCAGGCAGTTGACTGGCCCCTGGAAATTAGTCGCCATAACACGCTCCACCAAAGCAGCATCAATCACGCCTTGCTCCAGATACTCACAACTTCCCGCACAAAGAATAATCAGGTCGGCCTGGCACTCAGCTAGCGCCTGATGACAAGCCTCCCGGTCTGTCATATCAAACAGCAGTGGGGTGATATTAGCGCTATGCTCCTGCAATGCTTGCAGCCTGAGGTTATCGCGCCCGCAGGCGATAACCTGCCAGCCATCATTAGCCCAGGATTTTGCCAGCCCGGCACCAATACCAGAACTGGCGCCAGTAATCAGTACTGTCATCATGAGCGTAACCTCCGTTTGACTTGGCGAATTGCCCAGCCCAGTAACGGGATATGTTCGTAGAGCATTTCTCCTGCATCGTAGTAATCACGCTGGCGAATAATTAGCTCGCTCTCTATTTCTACTATTGAGCATCCCTCAAGCAAGAGCGTTTTACCCCCTGATATTCGCGGATGTGACCAACTCATGGTCCAAGTGACAGTAAACTGGTGGTCATTGTGGATCAGAGAGTTAATAGCAAAGTGGCAGTGTTTGACGTTGCTGAGTAGTTGGGTAAAGTAGCTCTCAATAGCAAACAGTCCCTGATGCTTACCAAAAGGATCTGTCAGCTCCGCCTCAAGGTGATAGAGCGTAGTCAACGCCAGAGGAGGATGGCTTTCCATCTCAGTGTAGTAATCAATAAATTTTGCGATGATGGATGGCATTGTGCTCATAAGTCTCACCCTTGTTACGGACAGTGCGGCGTAATCACTTTCTTAAAACTTACACAAACAATATAATTTGTCTAAGTTTATGTGAGATAATATTTATGAGTTTTATGATACGCAACAGAAAACAGTCGTTATTCTCAATATACTGTCCCTCTGGACTGACTGAACGGGGAACATACCCGTTACATAGACCTGATAGCGTGAATAAAAGGAGCTTATATGAAGTTATGGCCTGTATTGACCGCCGGGGTTATTGCGCTCACGCTGGTGGCCTGTAAATCACCAGTACCACCAAAAGGCGTCGAGCCGATTACTGGATTTGATGCCAGCCGCTACCTTGGCAAATGGTACGAAATCGCCAGGCTGGAAAACCGCTTTGAGCGTGGGTTGGAGCAAGTGACGGCGACCTATGGGAAACGAAGCGATGGAGGAATAAGTGTCCTGAACCGTGGTTACAACCCTGAGAAAAAGAGCTGGAGCGAAAGTGAAGGTAAGGCTTATTTTACTGGGGCATCTACCACTGGGGCACTGAAAGTCTCGTTTTTCGGTCCGTTTTATGGGGGCTATAATATTATCGCGCTGGATGATAATTATCAGTACGCGCTAGTCAGTGGGCCTAATCGTGACTATTTATGGATACTGTCACGCACCCCTACTATTCCTGATACGGTGAAGTTAAATTACTTGCGTATTGCGAGTCAGCTGGGATTTGCAACCGAAGAGTTACTTTGGGTGACACAGAGCTAAACAGGCATCTGTTGCAGTGGACTGGCAGGGATAATATTTATCTTCTGATGCGAATGCGTAGCCTGTCAGTACCCTGCAAGCTGTTTTTTTCATTCTCAGGGGTTGTCGGGCAGAATGTTCGCTTTATGATAAGACTGAAATTTGAAAAAAAGAGAACGTGCTATGCAACATATCATTGAAGGTTTCCTCAATTTTCAAAAAGAGGTCTTCCCACAGCGTAAAGAGCTATTCCGCAGTCTGGCTTCCAGCCAGAATCCAAAAGCGCTATTTATCTCCTGTTCGGATAGTCGCCTGGTGCCCGAATTGGTCACTCAGCAAGACCCAGGTCAGCTATTTGTACTGCGTAATGCGGGTAATATTGTGCCGTCCTTTGGACCTGAGCCAGGTGGGGTATCGGCAACGATCGAGTATGCTGTTGTCGCCCTGGGCGTAACGGATATTGTGATTTGTGGGCACTCAAATTGTGGTGCGATGAAAGCCATTGCGTCCTGTCAGTGTCTGGACCCGATGCCAGCCGTTGCTCATTGGTTACGTTATTCAGACGCGGCAAAAGCGGTAGTAGATAAAAAACACTGGGATAATGAAACCGATAAAGTGAACGCGATGGTGGAAGAAAACGTTATTGCGCAGCTGAATAATATTAAAACCCATCCTTGTGTTGCCGTTGGACTGCGTAATAATGCACTCCGGTTACATGGCTGGGTCTATGATATTGAAAGCGGCGAGATCCGCACGCTGGAGAAAAACAGTAAAAATTATATTTCACTGGCGGAGAATCCCCAGGTCTTTTTTGAGTAATTACTGAGTTACTACGAGTTTCCCCGCTGTTAGTTTATAGCAGCGGGGGAGCCGAGAAGGACGGCCACCAACGGGAGTTATTCATTGCCCCATTGATTCAGAAAGGTCGCGATATCATCAATACGCTGCTCGCTGATACCCGCTTCACTGGCAATCTCTTGCTGAGACTCTTCACTGATTTCTTCGTTATTCATTAAACGAGTAATCAATAGCTGGAAATAGTGTGCCAGAGAATCACGTTCTGCTTCGCTGACGGGTTTTGCCGATTCGGTCGCATACTCATCCACGATATCGTAAAACTTAAGTGGGATTTCATTGCTCATAAGTTGTTGTCCTAAGGGGCATTTACTATTGCCTGACTTGAAAAATTGAATATCACCAAGTCTCGAAAGCGCACTGTACCATAGCGGCTGTAGCGCGACTCTATTTCAGACGTGGAAAAAACCTTGAGGTTCACTGATTACGACTTTATTTCTACCCGAAAATTTGGCTTCATACAGGGCTAAATCAGCTTTACGCAGTACGGTATAAACATCATTTTCGTTATCAGTAAAACCTGCTACACCCAATGAAACCGTTACTTTATGGTGATACGGAAAATCGGTATTTTCTATCTCAACACGAATATGCTCAGCAATTTCGGCCGCTTCTTTAAGTCCGGTATAAGGCAATAATATAACAAATTCTTCACCACCAAATCGGCAGACTATCTGTTTACGGGTACTCAGATTATAGAGTCTTTCACTGAATTTAATCAGTACCGCATCGCCGCCCTCATGGCCATATTGGTCATTTACTTTCTTAAAATGGTCAATATCAATAGCGATAATGCAATGATCGCTGGAGTGTGCATACCGTTTTAACAGGGTACTGAATCCCTTACGATTATACAGCCCAGTAAGCGTATCCGTCATGGTTTCATCATTGAGGGCATTCACTCTCTTAGTGATCATCGACAGATGCTGACTGAGAGCTTGTTTAAGATGTTCTGCTTCTTGGTACCAGACTTTAATTTTGGCCAGTTTTTTTGCCGCGGTCTCGCTATCTTCTTCTTGAGTTAAGTTAGCCAGTTTTTCCAGCGGAGTGGAGATTTTGGCAGCAAAAATAGTCACCACAGTGATAGTGATTAAGACTATCACCAGCGTAAACCAGAATGAATTGATCACGGTCTGCATCAGTATACGAGAGACGCTTTCTGATGCGCCTGAGATGACGACTTTCCAGTCAGCTTGTTTCAGACTGGCATACCCAACAAGATTGCTGCCACTTTTAGCATCATTGAAAAAGTGCCCATTTTGGTCGATGATTTTATGGTTTTGTAAGCCGGGAATAGTATCAAACTCCGACGTCACCAATGCCGGGTTACGATTAAATATCACCTTACCATCATTATTGATAACACTGACATCAGTTGTTTTTTCATAAAAATGCATGCTCAAGATATCACTGAGCATACTTTCTTTCTGAAGATAGATGCTGCCACCAATAAAACCAATATAGTCACCGACCTTATTGAATAAGGGTTGCGAGATAAAGACAACATAGTTACCCGCAGCGGAAAAAAAAGGCTCTGAGATAAAAATTTTTTTTGTTATCAGCGCTTTTTTCGTCGCGTCAGAATGTGATTTTACCCCGACCAGCTGCAGGCTTTCAGGGGACGCGGCGGCAATGATTGCCTCATTATCAACTATCACGACAGAATTAAAAAAGCCAGACTGCAAGCGCAGCCTTTCTGCTTCACTTTTCAAATGTTCTCTGTCGTTAAGTGAGCCTATTTTGCTGGCACTGTAGGCCAGTTCTCGTTGTGCTGTCGCCAAGTATCTGTCAGTAGTATCTGCCAGTTTACGAGCATAGGCCAGGTTGTTCTCGAGTAACCGCTGTTCAATATCGCCTTTCTGGAAAAGTGTCAATCCACTGAGTAGTAACAGGGATGTGAGCAGAATTCCTCCGACAGATAACATCAGCATGAGAGTGCGCAGATGCAATTTTTTCCTTGGCATATGTCTTCATATCTTGAATATTTTCTCTATTATCGGCTTTTTTGCGTGGAACATAAATAGCTTCTACAGGCTGTATTTTACCGCCAGAGGTCAGACTCTTCGGTCTGGTTCAAATATCTGCATATTTTTAGTTCTAACCAGTGGTTTTATATGAATAACTATTCTTGAGGGGATTTAACAGCTGTTTATGTCTAATGACATTTGCAGTTGATTTATTGCACCTCTCCTGGAGAGGTATTTTTTAACTGGCGTAGTTTGCGATAGTTTTGCGGCGACATGCCAACATATTTATTAAAAGTACTGTAAAAACTACTACTGGAATGGAAGCCTGCTGTCAGGGCGATATCAAGAATAGATTTATCGGTATCACTTAACAAAGCTCGCACATGGTTGATACGCATCGCGGTGATATATTGTTTCATGGTTAACTGCATCACGCGCTGAAAAATACCCATCGCGTAGTTAGGGTTCAGTTTCACATGTTCGGCAACCTGCTCAATGGTTAACGCCTGGTCAAAATTGGCACCGATAAACTCCAGCATTTGACTGACATAAAACTGCGCATGACGTGAGACATTATTGCCTGTACTACGTACCCGAGCGGTCTTATTCACTAGAATAGGTTCCCAGCCCGATAAGCTAAGGCGCTTCAACATTAGTCCAATTTCGTCGATTGTCAGCTGGCGGACCTGTTCATTCGGACTGTTTAGCTCCTGTTGCCAGCGCTGGACTTCAAACGGGCTCAATTGCTGAGCAGTCAGAGATCGAATAACCAGGCCGTGAGTAATATGATTGATGAGCTGTCTGTCGAGCGGCCATGAGAGAAACAGGTGCATGGGCAGGTTAATAATAGCCATCTTCTGACAATCGCCAGGGCGAGTTAACTGATGCGGTGTGCAGGCCCAGAAGAGTGTGATATGCCCCTGTTTTATCTGCACCACTTCATTATTGATCAGATATTCAACATCGCCATCAAAGGGAACATTCACCTCGACTTGCCCGTGCCAGTGGCAGGACTCCATCAGATGTGGGATCCGTAGCTCAATATCCATGCGCTGATATTCGGAATAGAGCGACATCGGGCTGCGGGTTTGGCTATCGGTGCTATTACACATATGCGGGTCGGGCGGCAGACCGGTTAAGCTGATATCCATCCTGTTCTCCGATTCCTGAATTATCAGGAATTGTCGCATAGCCTGGAAAACTGAGTTGTGAACCGCGCATAGTTTTACGCTTATCAATAAGATAAATATTCTGAATTCTCTTCTTTCCTGGCTAAAACTTCCTGAAAACTCAGATCTTGCCTGGCAATAGAAACAATCTGAACTTTCCGGAATGCTCAGTCAGGAAGAGGGAAGAGAAGCGTCAGTTTGCATGTCACTCTGAGATAGTCATCTGTCATTCGGAGAAAGAAAATGTCAGCACCTAAAATTACCTTTATCGGCGCAGGCTCGACCATTTTTGTTAAAAATATTCTTGGCGATGTTTTTCATCGTTCAGCCCTGAAATCAGCCCATATCGCTCTGATGGATATCGATGAAACCCGTCTGGAAGAGTCACATATTGTGGTGCGTAAGTTAATGGACTCAGCTGGCGCTAACGGAAAAATAACGTGTCATACGGACCAAAAAACTGCGCTTCAAAATGCTGATTTTGTTGTCGTTGCCTTTCAGATTGGCGGCTATGAGCCTTGTACAGTTACGGATTTTGCAGTCTGTAAGCGGCACGGTCTGGAACAAACGATCGCTGATACCTTAGGTCCCGGCGGTATTATGCGTGCATTGCGTACTATTCCGCATTTATGGCAGATCTGTGAGGATATGACTGACGTCTGCCCGGATGCCACGATGCTGAACTACGTCAATCCTATGGCAATGAATACTTGGGCGATGTATGCCCGATACCCGCATATTAAACAGGTGGGTCTGTGCCATTCGGTACAGGGAACAGCTGAAGAGCTGGCACGTGACCTGGCTATTGACCCAGCCTTGCTGCGTTATCGCTGTGCAGGGATCAACCATATGGCCTTTTATCTATCCCTGGAGAAGAAAACTGAGCAAGGTGAGTATGTCAGTATTTATCCTGATCTGTTGCAAGCTTATGACTCAGGACAGGCACCAAAACCCAATATCCACGATAACCCGCGTTGCGAAAATATCGTTCGTTATGAAATGTTTAAAAAATTAGGTTATTTTGTCACCGAGTCGTCTGAGCACTTTGCCGAATATACACCGTGGTTTATTAAACCCGGGCGTGAGGATTTGATTGCACGCTATAAAGTGCCGCTAGATGAGTACCCTAAACGTTGTGTGGAGCAGTTAGCAACATGGCGTAAAGAGCTGGAAGAGTACAAAACGGCTGAACGAATCGATATCAAACCCTCCCGGGAATATGCCAGCACGATTATGAATGCCGTATGGACTGGAGAGCCGAGTGTTATCTACGGCAACGTACGTAACGATAATCTGATCGATAACTTGCCACATGGATGTTGCGTCGAGGTTCCTTGCCTGGTGGATGCCAATGGTATTCAACCAACCCGTATCGGCACTCTACCTTCCCATCTGGCGGCACTGATGCAAACCAATATCAACGTCCAGACATTACTGACAGAGGCGATTTTAACCGAGAATCGCGATCGTATTTATCATGCCACAATGCTGGATCCGCATACCTCAGCGGTGCTGGGCATTGAAGAAATTTATGCTCTGGTTGATGACCTGATTGCCGCCCACGGTAACTGGTTACCGGCATGGGTACATCGCGCATAATTGCCAGTGCCGGGCATCTTGCCCGGCACCTGACGAGTCTAATAATAGAAGGAGGGCGCTGGTAACAGCGAGCCTGTACCCTATATGAGCATATCAATTACAACAAAACTCAGTTATGGATTTGGGGCGTTTGGTAAAGATTTCGCTATCGGTATCGTCTATATGTACCTGATGTACTACTACACCGACATTGTTGGTTTGTCAGTCGGTTTGGTTGGCGGTCTATTTTTGGTCGCCAGGATTTGGGATGCGATCACCGATCCGATAATGGGCTGGATAGTAAACTGTACTCGTTCTCGCTGGGGAAAATTCAAACCCTGGATACTGGTTGGCACGATTACCAACTCCATCGTGCTCTTTTTATTATTCAGTGCCCATCTGTTTGAAGGCACCACGCAGGTGGTGTTTGTTTGTGTCACCTATATTCTCTGGGGCATGACTTATACGCTGATGGATATTCCCTTCTGGTCGATGGTACCGACCATTACGCTGGATAAACGGGAACGAGAGCAACTGGTACCCTTCCCGCGTTTTTTTGCCAGCCTTGCAGGATTTATTACTGCGGGCGTGACATTACCCTTTGTTCACTATGTCGGAGGTGAAGACCGTGGGTTCGGTTTCCAGATGTTTACTCTGATATTGATCGCCTTTTTTGTTGTCTCGACAGTCATCACGTTGCGTAACGTTAAAGAGGTCTACTCGTCCGATAATGATGCCACTGCCGATAGCAGCCAGCTGGGGTTAAAAGCGATTGTGAGATTGATCTATAAAAATGATCAGCTCTCTTGTTTGCTCGGAATGGCACTGGCTTACAATATCGCGTCGAATATTATTTCTGGCTTTGCTATTTATTACTTCACTTATGTTATCGGTGATGCTGACCTGTTTCCGTATTATATGTCCTATGCTGGTGCTGCCAACTTGCTGACGCTGGTGTTCTTTACTCGACTGGTGAAAACCTTGTCGCGGCGGGTACTGTGGGCGGGTGCTTCCCTGTTACCGATTCTGGGCGGTGGTGTGCTGCTGTGGATAGCGCTGTCGGGGAACTCTAGTATCTGGCTTATTTCGCTGGCGGGGATTTTACTGAACGTAGGCACGGCATTGTTCTGGGTATTGCAGGTGATTATGGTGGCCGATACCGTCGATTACGGCGAATACAAACTTAATGTGCGCTGTGAAAGTATCGCTTTCTCAGTACAAACGATGGTGGTTAAAGGTGGATCGGCAGTAGCGGCCTTTTTCATTGCCCTGGTACTCGGTTTTATTGGTTATGTGCCGAATATCGAACAAAATGCCAGTACCATCCTCGGCATGGAGTTTCTGATGATTGCCTTACCGGCATTTTTCTTCCTTGTCACACTGTTCCTCTACTTCCGGTTGTATAAACTGAACGGCGATATGCTAAGAAAAGTGCAGATCCATCTGTTGGATAAATACCGTAAGCGTGAAACCCCGGAGGTTCTGGAACCCGTCAGTATCCGTATTAAAGACAGTTCTGAATTGAAGGCATAATTATGGAATGGATCTCGGTTATTGGCTATATAGCAGCAAGCCTGACGACATTATCATTTTTACCACAGGCCATTAAGGTGATAAGCACCCGTAACACGCAAGGTATTTCCGCTTTGATGTATGCCATGTTTGTCTGCGGTCTGGTGATGTGGTTTTGCTATGGTCTGCTGATTAATGACCTGGCGATAAGTGCAGCGAATTTCCTGACGTTACTATTTGCTTTGCCGGTTTTGGTGATGAAGTATCGCCTTGGATAAAAAAAAGAGCAGGGATGCTCTTTATCATAGCGTTATATCTGCTCATCGAGCATCCATTTCTTAGTAATGCATATAATTACAATGAGAAATATTTAGATAATTTAATAATAATTAAACAGACAGAAACCTACAACACATAGCGGTCATGTCAGTTAATGTATTTAATTTATTGATTCATAAAAACATCTAGTATCACTCCCACCTTTAGCAGTATGCATTTATCCATACAATATAAATGGTAAATAATATTTATAAAAACAGGTTGCTTATGTAATGAAGGTGTTAAATAATAATTACAATGTTAAATATTTCGTCTCTAATACAATGAAATTCTAACATTTCATTTTCCGTACCCTCATCTCCTTAGATTAAATTCTATATATTTCCATAGGTAAATATCCTTGTTACTCAAAAATGTGATGGGTGTCACTAATTTGGGCGATGAGTTGTTTATTTATCTTAAATTTTTGTACATCTCCAAGTCGTAAACTATATTCAACTAGTTCACTTGATTCAAACAGATTAATTATATGTGTTTGTCTCAGTTAATAAGGTTAGTAAAAACACAACGTAACAAAATCTAACATATAGAAAGAGAGGTTAACCAATATATTAGAGAATTTTTTCTAATCCGCTAATTTATCATATTACTAATTATATTTAGTTATGCTATGCCGCACTATTTTTAATTAGGTTAGCAGGTCTAACCACGTCCTTATTAATGAAATTTAAACTATAATGTTGGGGGGTTTATGAAATTAATTTACGCTATTTCTGCTGGGGTGTTAGCCCTGAGTTCTTCTGTATATGCTGCTGACGGTACAATCAATTTTACTGGTGATATTACTGCTAATACCTGTACCATTAATGGTTCTCAACCAGGTGCTGCAGTACAGACTATTGCTTTAGGCAGCATTCCTGCCAGCGCATTAGCCACTGAAGGGCAGACCGCGGGGAATAAAAACTTTTCACTGGAGCTGTCTGATTGTACAACTGCGCTGACCTCTGTTGCCGCTCGTTTTGAATCACTGGATCTGGCATCACCTGATGGCCGTTTAAAATTAAGTCCGGCAGTTGCTCCAGCTATTAATGCTGAAAATGTTGAAATTATTATTTATGATGCCAACGGTAACATGCAGCCAGTCAACGGCGAAATCCCAGCAGCGAGCTATGTAGATCTTTCTACTGGCGGAGCCACAAAAGATGCAACACTTAATTATATCGCAGCATACTATGCGACAGGTGAAGCTACAGTAGGTACTGCTAACTCAGTTATTTCTTATACTTTAAGCTACCAATAATTTAACTTATCAACCCTGCTTCGGCAGGGTTTATTTTGGAACGCCGGATGAAAATAATATTATTATTACTTACTTTTTTATTTTCACAGAGTCTCTCTGCCAATGTGATTATTAATGCTACTCGTGTCATTTTCATGAGTGACAAAAAAGAGGTGTCATTAAAAATAGACAATTCAAATCCCTATCCGGTATTAGTTCAGACATGGGTTGATAATGGTGATTCCAAGTTAACGGCAAAGGCTTCTAATACGCCGTTTACAATATTGCCACCGATATTTAGAATGGAAACTAAGCAGGGACAGGTTTTACGGATAATGTATAACGGTGAGAAACTCCCTGATAATAGAGAATCTATTTTTTGGGTGAATGTCTTTGAAGTACCACCAAAAGATAAAAATGCTGCTAATGTGAACAGTATTCAGCTGGCATTCAGAAGTCGCATAAAATTATTCTTTCGCCCTGTAACGCTGAAGACGCCATCGACAGATTTACTTGCTGAAAGTATGTCATGTTCTCTTGGCAAAGGAACCCAAGAGTCCGTCTTCCGGTGCAGTAATAACTCAGGTTATTTTATTTCTTTTTCTAAATTGATTTTAAAGAACAATAATAAAAACTATCCTCTACCACTCGAAAATGTAGGAATGATCCCGCCATTTAAAAGTGTGGAAACAAAAGTTAATGGTATCATCCCAGGGAATTATGAATTGTTTGCGTCTATTATCAATGATCAAGGGGGGGTGATCGAGAAAAAGATAAAGGTAACTTATGAATAATAATTTTAAATTTAAGTTATTACATATTACTTTATTAGTTATTTATTCTCAGTCCGTGAGTGCTGAACAGGATGCAAGTGCTATTACTGAATTTGATCCACAATTCTTTAGTGGCCAGCAAATTAATATGGAAAGATTTAGCCATCCAGGCGGTATCACGCCTGGTGTTTATAATCTGACAATCAATATCAATGGGGAATACATTGGTAGCGCTCCCGTGCAAATAGACAGTGGAGAGGCTGTTAATGAAAATATTGTATGTGCAAACCCCAAGTTAATTGAGCTGATTAATAGTAAAATCAAAGCTAAAATTGACACCTCCAAAGGTATTGATGGCTGCGTTTCATTGAAAAAACTTATCTCCTATATTGATTACTCTATTGATATGCCTAATTTATCTATCGAGATCAATATTCCACAAATATTCTTAAATATTCGTTCACGAGGCTACACCAATCCATCCTCATGGGATGAAGGAATTAATGCCGGATTTGTGAACTACAATATGAATTATAATGAAAGTCAGCAGAGTGGGAGCAGCAGGTCAAGTTTCTTCTCTATGTTACAATCGGGTATCAATATTGGGTTATGGCAGTTCAGAAACAATACCAACTATAACTATAACCAGGGACATTCAGGTAAGTGGAATGTTATTAATAGTTATGTGCAGCGGCCTATTGCGGCAATACAAAGTAATTTAGTGTTAGGTGAATACAATAGTGATGGCCGTTATTTAGAATCGGTTAATTTTAAGGGGATGAAATTATCTTCAGATGACAGAATGTTGCCTGAATCACAGCAAGGTTTTGCTCCTGTAGTAAGAGGTATAGCGCAATCTAACTCAACGGTAGAAATAAGACAACGTGGTATTTTATTATACCAGACGGTTGTTTCTCAAGGACCCTTTGTCATTGATGATTTATACCCCACAGGATATGGTGGAGAGCTGGATGTGACCGTTACCGGGGCTGATGGTCAGGTACAAAAATATTCAGTGCCATTCTCATCTGTCTCGCAACTCTTAAGAGCGGGCATGTCACGTTACGATGTGACGGTAGGTGAATTAAATAATTCTGCTTTACATGATAAACCTAAATTTGCACAAGCCTGGTATTCAAGAGGTATGTCAAATATTGTCACTGCTTATGCTGGAGGGTTGCTGTCTAAAAATTATCAGGCGACCGTGACAGGCCTTGCTGTCAATACACCAATCGGTGCCTTAGGTTTTGATGTGACAAACTCATTTGCCAAAATCAATGACAATCAAGACTCAAAAAATGGCTGGAGTATTAAGGCATCCCACAGTAAGTTACTCGAATCAACAAGAACCTACTTTGCTTTATCGACCTATCGCTATTCCAGTGAAGATTACTACGATTTTAACAGTGCCTCACTGGCAAATGAAAAACCAAATAGTTCAAATTACAACAGAAAAAGTAAGCTTGAAGTATCAATAAACCAGCCAATTAATGATAACGGAACATTATTCCTTTCCGGATCACAAGTGAGTTACTGGAATAAAAATGACCGGTCTACCTACTATCAGGCGGGTTATGGCTTTACTTATCGTGATGTCAGTTTTGGTCTTAGCGCTTCACGTGTTGAGAATGATAGCAGTAAAAATGAAAATCTGTACTCATTAAGCATGAGTATTCCATTCAGAACGGGTGACTCAGGATACAACAATATTACCAGTAGCTTTAACACTTCTGGTAGCGGACATTCGCAAACGACTTTGGGTGTCAATGGATTAGTTAGCCAAGAGAGTAACCTATCGTATGGCCTTTCAAGTAGCTATGAGCGAGACTCGGGAAGTTCTGTTGCTGGATCTTTGACCAAGAACTACTCCCAGGGACAAGCATCATTAATGGCGAGTTCGGGTAAACATTATAGCCAGTATTCTGCTGGATTATCGGGTTCGGTGGTCGCTCACTCAGGAGGTATTACATTAGGTCAGTACGCGCCAAATGGATTAGTTCTGATTGAAGCCGAAAATGCAACGGGCGCTGAAGTCTATAACTCATCGGGCATTGCTATTGACCGATTTGGTTATGCCATATTGCCTTATGCCAGTGCCTATCGCGTTAATGACGTATCAATTAATCCTGAAGGTATCCCTGAAAATACAGAATTAAAAAATACCAGTAAGAACGTTATCCCATACAGTGGGGCAGTAGTTAAAGTTAATTTTCAGACTGTCGTAGGTTATAAAGCCTTTATCTATAGCCAGCAACAGAATGGCCAGGAACTGCCTATCGGCTCCGTCGTTAGCAATGAAAAAGGAGAAGAGATTGGTTTGGTGGGTCAGTCCAGCACAATTTATGCTACCGGGCTTGCGGATAAAGGTCTGCTGAAAGTTTCGTGGGGAGCAGCGGCAAATGAAAATTGTACAATGAAATATGATATTGATGCTCTGACAGAACAAGAGGTCAATCATGGTCTCTATAAACTATCACTTACTTGTATGAAATAATGCTTATGAAACTAAAACTAAAGTTATTGATTCTTGCCAAAGTAATGATGATATCTACCCTTGTCAGTACGGCAGAGGCCAGGTGTACGCGGGTTTCCGGTAATGAAATCGATGTGCAAATGCCTACACCGGCTGCCATTGTTTCCATTAATGATGGTATTTATCCTGTGCTGATGAACACGTCTCTTGGAGTAATAGATACACAGATGACCTTGACCTGTACTGCACCGGTTGAGGTCACACCAAGGTTAAGAAATGTACGGAACCCGATAACATCATTTGGTGATGGTTATCCTCATTTGCAGGATTTAAACAATCTACCTTTTTTTGCTTTTGAAATGTCCTATACCAGTCCTAATGGTGAAGTACTTTGGTTCGGTGGTCAAAACTCGGGTTCCTTTAAAACCGGAACCCCTTTCCGTATGGCAGAAGGGGCCACTGTTGCAAACCCGGTGACGATTACCCAGAATGACTTTAACCTTCAGTCAATTGTGTTTAACGGATATCAAGTCGGTAACGGCGTGGCAAGACGATTCAACTATGGGCGTGGTGGGGAGTTAAATGATATTTACTTCGATTTCCTTGACTATGAAACCCCAAATGCCAGTACATATACGCCATTTAGCAGGGCGTATATCTATGTATCGTCGGTTAATTTCACAGTAAACACCTGTGCTATTACGCCTGATGATATTTATAAAAATGTCTTCCTGGGAACGAGAGGCGCTAAGGATTTTTCAAGTGCTGATATCGGAGGGGTAACACCATCAGTACCTTTTACCCTTAAACTACGTTGTGTGCCCGGAACTGCCCTACAGTATAACGTTAATACCGCAACACCCGACACAGAAAATGATCCCTCAAATTCTTTAGGCCTGATTAAACTCGCAGGTGCCAACCCTGCTAGCGGTTTTGCCGTACAATTAAGAGCGCAGCCCTTTAAGCAGCTTAATGCTGCCTATGTCCCTGTTAGTTTTAACCAAACGGTGACTTCTGTAGAGCTGACCGAGGGTAATACCGCAGGTAACACTGCTCCGGTCGATTTTCTTTCCTTTGATGCGCGTTATTATAGAACGCTCCCCGCATCACAGGCTCAAGCCGGGTCGGCCAATGCTACGGCAACAATAGATATTATTTATCAATAGTGAATGAGAGCATTCTGCTGCGTCGGTCGCATCAGATTGCCAGGACAACGGCTGAGGCCAAGGATGGCCATGTTTTTCCTGGTATTGAACAGAAAATAAGCCAGCAATTTTTCTGCTATCTATAGCGATGCCGCCGCAAAAACGCCTGGTGTGGTACCAAAGTACATACGAAAGTATTTAATCGGATGGCTTTGATCGTAAAACCCCACGTCGGTTGCTACCTGTGCGGCTCCTGCGCCATTAGCCAGTAATCCTTTGGCTCTCACCAGGTGTAACTGAGTCAGATATTGATGAACCGATAAACCGGTTTGAGCCTGAAAAATACGCATAAAGTAGAACTCACTAAGGCCCGCGACTTCGGCAATTTCCTTAATAGTCAGAGGTTGCTGATAAGCACAATGTAAAAATTCTATCGCCCGCCGAATATCTGCTCTGAGTATCTTTGCCACTTCTCCGTGAATATTACGCTCACCATAACGTCCCACCAGCATATTTAGCACCTGATACATCAGACACGCTTTTTCCAGTGGGTCGCTATTTGCTCTCTGCAACTTGCTGGTATAACGCGCGTTATCGCTGTTTTTAATCTGGAGTCCTGTAAACAGGCCTCCAGATTAAAAGAGTAAGTCTCTGATCAGCGGGGAGCCAATTACCATCAGAATACCTGATAACATCATGACAAGGCTTGCCACGACACCTTGTTCTTCACCCAGCTGGTAGGATCTTGCCGTACCCGCGCCATGAGATGCCGCACCAAAACCAGCACCAATTGCACCAGTACTGCGTATTGCTAATCTCAGAAAGATAAAATCACCCACGGCAAATCCACATACTCCAGTCAGAGCCACAAAAAATGCCGCCAGGTCAGGCTGACCACCGAAGGTTTGTACTGCCGACAGCGCAAAGGGAGTAGTAACTGAACGAACCACCAGCGTGCGTTGTAGCTCATCGGGTAAATCAAGTACTCTGGCGAGCCAGACTGAGCTGGTGGATGCCACAATAATGGCGGTGAAGACACCTGCCGTAATGGACATCCAGTGTTTGCGGATCATCCGGGTATTTTCATAAACCGGAACCGCAAAGGCGATGGTTGCAGGTCCCAGTAACCACAGGAGCCAGCGAGACTCCCCGATATACTCGCCCCAGGGTAGCGCAGAGCATAATAAAATCATAATCAACACTGCTGGAGTGAGCAACAGCGGCATTAACAATAATCTGGGATACTTTCTATATATCTTCTTATTGATGTAATAGACAATGAGCGTCACAACAAGAGAGCCAGACTGCAATATAAAATCAGTCATGAGTTTTACGATTCTCGTAAGTGAACAGTTTATCGACTACAAATGCAGTACAGCCCAGTACTAGAATGGTACTGAGAATGATTACAGCGAAAATTCTGATCCCGAATTTCTCTAAGATGCTGAAATAGTTGATAATGGCAACCACTGCAGGAACAAAAAAAAGCAACATTTCTGACAGCAGCCAAGTCGATCCGGCTTTGACATAGCGTACCGGAATGACTCCGGAGACGAGAAAGCCCAGCATAATGATCATGCCGACAATATTGGCAGGTAAGGGCAGGGAGAGATGCAGTACTATATATTGCGCTATCAGAAACAGACCGATGTAAACCATCAGTTGTGAGGCAGTTTTAATCGCATTCATGTCAGTAGCAACTCACTAAAAGCGAGAAGGCTCGATAAAAAGTTTCACTGTGATGGAATAGATACCCCATCATCCATAAAAAAACCTCCGTTCGGAGGTTCGAGAGTGATGACAAACCTTATTCTCTTTCTGGAAAAGCATCGCTCGTCCAATAAAAAATAAGGAAAATCAATTCATTGATTTTCAGATTGCTGAGGCAGTCCAGTTTGATACGTTGCCGGAGTGCTACCTATACTGTATCTGGTCGCAGTATTTTATCACCAGTACAGTGGTTGATAATCACCATAAGGTGAATGAGTTTAATGCAAAAAATGCAGGGATACGATGAAACCCTGAATATCGAAGAGCTGACGGCTTTTGTTGCTGTCGTTGAAAATCATGGGTTTGCGGGTGCGGGCCGTGCGCTTGGTAGAGATGCTACGGTGATTTCCCGGCGTATCAGGCAGCTTGAAACCCGGCTGGGAACCTGCCTGCTTGCCAGAACTACCCGGCATGTTGCATTGACAGAAGCGGGTGAGTTTTTTTTCAAACGGGTGAAGGGGCTTCTTGATGAACTGAATAATGCCCGGCTTGAAGTCAGTGAACGGGCAGCCACGCCTCGTGGAAGCCTGAAGATCTCCCTTCCTGTGACCTTCGGGCGACGCTGGCTAGTTCCTCGCCTGCGTAGTTTTATTACCCGTTATCCTGATATTCACCTTGATATCCGGTTTAGCGATCGTCAAGTCGATATTGTGGCCGAAGGTTTTGACTTGGCTGTGCGGGTCGGTAAGCTAACTGACAGCTCTCTGGTATCCAGAGGTATTGCACGGTTCCGCTACCAGCTATTTGCCTCTGCGGCCTATATTAAGGCTCATGGTCGACCTGAGAGCCCGCACCAGCTTATCTCCCACAGTTGTCTGGGCTTTGTTAATCATGCTGACTGGCCTGACTGGGTTCTTACTGACGGCAGTCAAAAAAGTATTATCCGGCCATATGGGCCGCTCCAGGCGGATAACGCGGAAGTACTTCTGCAGGCAACCGCTGATGGCCTGGGCATTGCACTTATCCCGGTTTGGCTGACCTTAGAAGAGGCCAGTCGGGGAAACCTGGTTCGGATACTGCCTGAATGGCAGAGTATCGATGAAGGCAGCCTTCATGCACTGATGCCGCCAGGCAGACTCGTGCCGGCTAAAACGCGCGCCTTTATCGAGTTTATGGTCGATAGCATAGAGTCTGACTGGTCTTATTAAACCTTACAAACAAGTACTACTCACTCGTAATTTCCGCTATTTCTGAATGATCTGGGGCTGGTTTTGCGCCATCACACCGCTGAGATTATGTGGCTGATAACATTCTTCCAGATAGCGGATTTCTTCTTTGCTTAGCGTCAGATTAACGGCTTTAACTGCGCCATCGATATGGTGCTTTTGGGTCGCACCCACAATTGGAGCAGTGACTTTAGTCAGCAACCACGCCAGCGATATTTCGGTCATGGAAACCTGGTGTCGTTGGGCAAGCTCAGCAACACGCAGGATGATGGGAGTGTCCTGTTCTGCCGTATTATCGTATTTACCTTTGGCGTAGCCATCCTCGTCAGAACGTCGGGTACTGGTCTGGGTCTGGCGTGAAAGACGCCCGCTAGCCAGTGCACTGTAGGGAGTTATAGCTATGTTGTCTTCAGTACATAAACCAAACAGCTCACGTTCATCCTCGCGCATGATCAGGTTGTAATGACTTTGAACAGAGACAAAAGGCGTCAGACCTTCATGTACTGCCAGAGCATTAGCTTTGGCAAGCTGCCATGCATAGCAGTTGGAAATGCCAATAGCGCGCACTTTACCGGATTTCACTGCATGGTGTAGTGCTTCCAGTACTTCAAGAATAGGGGTGTTGTGATCCCACATATGACAGATATAGAGATCGATATAATCCATATCCAGATTCTGCAAGCTCTGGTCGAGTGAGCGAGCTATCGCTTGCTGACCACTGATCCCTTCTGCAATCTGCAGTGCTGTTCTGGGAAGAAATTTTGTCGCAACCACCACTTCATCGCGTTTAGCTAACTTGCGTAAAGCCCTGCCAACATAGCGCTCACTGGAACCCGCCTGGTAAGCAATTGCAGTGTCATAAAAGTTAATGCCATTCTCCAGACTATAACGAATGATGTCGCTACTTTCTGCTTCACCCAAGGTCCAACTATGTGGTCCGGTGGTGGAATCACCAAATCCCATACAACCCAGGCAGATACGTGAGACGTTAAGGTCGCTGTTACCCAGTTTGATATAGTGCAATGAAGCCTCCTTTTAGCATGTCAGACAGTTATGGCAGTCTTTGAGTCCAAGTGAAAATATTCAGAATATATATGAGTCAGGTATCTATCATAAACTATTTTTGGATATAATCTGAGTATCATTTTTCTCTTTTTTTACCACGGAGAACCTCATATTTTTTAATAAAACTAAAAGCCTGATTTTTTTACATTATGGCCTGTTGTTTTATGATTTTAATTCCGAGTTGAATTATCTGATTTATACACAATGCTATGATCCAAGGGATATATCCTCCCTTCTAAGGAAACTATTATAATTTTAGTTACCCGCATAAAAATGTCAGTTCAGTCTACTTATGAATAATATGTATTAGCTTTTCTTTATTTTTCACTGGCAGTGACTCTTTCTATGACGCCATAACACAGGGACAGCCATGTATAACTTGCTTCATTCTCTAAAAGAAAACCTGCTGGATAACCAAGCCTTCCGCAAAGAACTGGACGGATAGCGATGCCCTAACTCCACCAACTTATAGCGAATCGTAACGATCGTATTGCCCGTTTTTTTCGTCTGAGGAGCAAGACATTTTGATGTGAAGATACAGATGAAGACAAGGCGTTACTGCGTATCAGGTTTGGCATTGGTTTCAGACTTTATTTTATCAATAGCAGTGACATTTTCTGACATTGCTTCATTGAGAACTTTCACTGCTGCGCTGGCATCACGCTCTTTAATTGACATATACACTTTGATATGTGCTTCCACACTCTCGAGAGTAATACCCAAAGCACGATTAAGTTCTTCCAGATAATAGTAATAGATATCCTTGATAGAACTCATCACGTTATAAAATACGCTATTGTGTGATGCCCGAACGATAGCCAGATGAAACTCGTAATCGGCCTCTGAGTATTTTTTATAATCACCTTTATTGATAAGCATATTATTCAGTGCCTGCTCAAGTTGGCGAATATCATCCTCAGTAGCGTGTATTACCGCCAGCTCCACACATTTGAACTCGACGGTCTGGCGGAAGATCATCATATCGTGAAACTCTTCACGACTCAGATGCATTACCGGACGCGGATTTTTACTCAACATCTGTGGGGTAAAATGATCGCTGACATAGCTGCCGCTACCCTGACGAGTGACCACAATTCCAAGATCGCGAAACCGTTGTACCGCACTACGTACACTCACTCGGCTGACATTAAATGAAACCGTCAGCTCAGCTTCAGAGGGGAGGCGATTACCTGGTAGCCAACTTCCATCCAGCAGTTTTGCGCTTATCTGCTCATAAACTTCATTGACGACATTTTGTTTCTGAATGGATTTTATACTCAATTTAGGTATCCGTGTAGGTGATGGAACACCACAAAATATATCATTTAAAGAAATAAAGTGCCCGGCAGAACGAGTATATGGCTGATTTTTATTGTGGCCCGGAGCCTTCAGTCATCAGTTATAGACGGACGTCTCTTAGGCGCTATCACTATTAATTTATCTTCTCCTGATATGTATGACAACTTTTTTTCATGAGATTTTTTTTTGAGTAATAAAAAGAAATATTATACTGATAAATTTGCATTATTGATAACAATTGGACAGGGTGATTTTATATATAATTGATTTATATGTATTTATTGTTCTGTTGTTAATTCTATTGATCTGTATCACAGAATCAAATATTTAACATTCATCAGTGGAATAAGCGTGATATAAAAGCGTAAATATGTAGGACGACTTACAAGTTGCTGGGTCTGATTCGCAACTAATGAGGTTTGCAGTCAATTCGCTGAACTGAGGAATGCAAGTGAGTAACCTGAAAATTACCAATGTAAAAACTATTCTGACAGCACCTGGCGGGATCGATCTGGCAGTTGTGAAGGTCGAAACCAATCAACCGGGTCTCTATGGTCTGGGATGCGCAACATTTACTCAGCGCATCTTTGCGGTGAAAAGTGCCATTGATGAGTACATGGCGCCATTCCTGACCGGCAAAGATCCGACACGGATTGAAGATATCTGGCAGTCTGCTGCGGTGAGTGGTTACTGGCGTAATGGTCCCATTATGAATAACGCGCTTTCTGGCATCGATATGGCTCTGTGGGATATCAAAGGTAAACTTGCGGGTATGCCAGTTTACGATCTGTTAGGCGGAAAATGCCGCGATGGTATTCCGTTGTACTGCCATACCGATGGTGGCGATGAAATTGAAGTGGAAGATAATATCCGTGCCAGGATGGAAGACGGCTACCAGTATGTCCGCTGCCAGATGGGGATGTACGGTGGTGCAGGGACGGATGATCTTAAATTAATAGCTACACAACTGGCACGGGCGAAAAATATTCAGCCAAAACGCTCGCCACGTAGCAAAACTCCCGGTATCTATTTTGATCCGGACGCCTATGCGAAAAGTGTTCCGCGCTTATTTGAGCATCTGCGTAATAAGCTGGGCTTTGGTATCGAGTTTATTCATGACGTGCATGAGCGTGTTACGCCAGTGACGGCTATTAATCTGGCGAAAACGCTGGAGCAATATCAGCTGTTCTATCTTGAAGATCCCGTGGCACCGGAAAATATCGACTGGTTGAAGATGTTGCGTCAGCAATCCTCAACACCTATTGCTATGGGGGAGTTATTTGTGAATATAAACGAGTGGAAGCCATTGATCGATAATAAATTGATTGATTACATTCGTTGCCATGTCAGTACTATCGGCGGTATCACTCCGGCAAAGAAACTGGCTATTTACAGTGAGCTGAATGGTGTACGTACCGCCTGGCACGGACCAGGAGATATCTCCCCTGTGGGAGTTTGCGCCAATATGCATCTGGATATGAGTTCAGCCAATCTTGGTGTTCAGGAATACACTCCAATGAATGATGCATTGCGTGATGTTTTTCCAGGTTGTCCGGAAATTGACCAGGGTTATGCGTATTTGAACGACAAGCCCGGTCTCGGTATAGATATAGATGAAGCAAAAGCGGCGAAGTATCCCTGTGAAGGAGGAATTCCTTCCTGGACCATGGCTCGTACGCCAGATGGTACGGCGTCAAGACCCTAATATTCACCCTTAAATATTTAACCCATATTACTCAGAAACAGACAAATATGTCGGCGGAGCCGGTAGCGATAAATCACATAAACAGAATTGGCTGTTAATATTGTACCCTGTTGTTTTCATTAGTATAACTTCATGTTTCTTTCGTGTTTCGTTATATAAAAGCCAAATAATTAATCTGTTATTCAGATATTAATTTTATCTGAATAAGTGAAATAAACATATTCAATAAATCCGAGGTTAGCTATGTCATTAATGAACTATAAAAATATCAACAAGTGGGTTCTGGCAGGTGGTCTGGCATTAACGACGCTGATGACGGCTATGGTGGCATCAGCAAATGACGTTAAACCTGCGCGTCTGGGACACTCTTTTACTGATACCCATCCACGTGGTATCGCCATGCAACGCTTTGCGGATACGGTTAAAGAAAAGAGTAACGGCGAAATCAAAATCGATATCTTCAGTTCTGGTACCCTCGGCTCTGAGCAGCAGATGCTCCAGGCTATCCAGAGTGACACCCAGCAATTCTATATGGGAGCCTTATCA